>Ga0256843_1001488_pt1 | contig 18409 bp, 13 predicted proteins | sample AlvinellametaG_FD_191572 | JGI IMG/M metagenome (GOLD analysis project Ga0256843, IMG submission 191572) | Pompeii worm associated microbial communities from hydrothermal vent at the East Pacific Rise, Pacific Ocean - Alvinella | ecosystem: Host-associated > Annelida > Integument > Unclassified ... | reverse complement strand
GGTAGCAGAGATGCTTTCCCTATCATTATAAACGGTCTTAAAAGACTGGAATATCGTGGTTATGACAGCGCCGGATTGGCACTATACAACGACGATTTGTTATTCAAAAAAACTAAAGGAAAAGTCAAAAATCTCGAAGATTTATTTTCTTCCGAAGCAGATAAAACAGGTACAATCGGTTTAGGGCATACGCGTTGGGCAACCCACGGCGAGCCCAACGATGTTAATGCGCATCCGCATGTGTCCAATTCGGGTGATTTGGTAATTGTGCATAATGGTATTATCGAAAATTACGATGCTATCAAAAAAACTTTAATCGATAGAGGTTATACTTTTGATAGCGATACCGATACCGAAGTGCTTGTCAATCTGATTGAAGATGTGATGAAAAGTGAAGGTGTTAAATTAGGAAAAGCTGTTCAGATTGCATTAAATCAGGTTGTTGGCGCTTATGCTATTGTGGTGTTCAACAAAAATAATCCCGACGAAATTGTCATGGCACGCCTAGGTAGTCCCTTGGCAATCGGTATTGGTGATAATGAATATTTTATTGCTTCCGACGCAACTCCATTTATCGAGTTTACCAAAAATGCCATGTATTTGGAAGACGAACAAATGGCGATTATCAAACGAAATAATGAACCGGAGATTAGAAATATCAATGACGATTCGGTTATTGCGCCTTATATTCAAGAACTGCAAATGAGTCTAGACCAAATAGAAAAAGGCGGTTACGAACATTTTATGCTCAAAGAAATTTATGAACAACCCGGTGTTATTCGTGACACTATGCGTGGGCGTGTATTGGCAGATAAAAATATGGTCAAGCTATCGGGTATCGAAAATTATTTATCAAAATTCATCAACGCCGATCGTATTATTATGATTGGCGCAGGTACTTCATGGCATGCCGGATTGGTAGGCGAATATCTGTTTGAAGAATTAGCCCGTATTCCGGTCGAAGTAGAGTATAGCTCAGAGTTTAGATATCGCAATCCGATTATCAAAGAAAACGATATTGTAATGCCCATTTCGCAATCGGGTGAAACGGCTGATACCTTGGCAGCTATTAAATTGTCAAAACAAAAAGGTGCTTTTATTTACGCTATTTGTAACGTAGTTGGTTCGTCTATTCCGCGCGAATCCGACTCGGGCACTTATACGCACGCAGGTCCCGAAATTGGTGTCGCCTCAACCAAAGCATTTACTACACAAGTAACTGTTATGGCAATGTCGGCATTGAAAGTGGCGAAGGAAAAAGGCACGATTTCAAATACCGATTTTAATATGTACCTGTCTGAATTAGAGAATATTCCGGCAAAAATTGAAAAAACACTCGAAGCAGATTTATATATTCAACAAATAGCACATTTCTATAAAGATGCCTCAAACTTTTTGTACTTAGGACGTGGATTTAACTTCCCTGTTGCCTTAGAAGGAGCGCTCAAACTGAAAGAAATATCATATATCCATGCCGAAGGATATCCGGCTGCCGAAATGAAACACGGCCCTATTGCCTTAATTGACGAAAATATGCCGGTGGTGGTAATTGCGACCAAAAAAGGACAGTACGAAAAAATTGTCAGTAATATACAAGAAATAAAATCGCGTAAAGGTAAGATTATTGCTATTGTAACCGAAGGCGATGAGCAAGTAAAAGCACTGGCAGACCATGTAATCGAAATACCACAAACCGTCGAAGCTTTTAGTCCGTTGTTGACTACTATTCCTTTGCAATTATTATCGTATTATATCGCCGTTTATCGTGGTTGTAATGTTGATCAACCGCGTAATTTGGCAAAATCGGTAACCGTAGAATAGTTTTTATGTCCGAATTTTTTTCAAAATATAGCAGACTCATCTTTATAGGCTCAACCCTTTTGGTTTTGCTGATGATACTGTGGAATACCAATCTGTTTTTAAAAGAATTTAAACGGGAAGAGCGTGCCAAAATGGAAATTCTTTCCGCAGCGATACAAAAGTTGTCGCAAGCTGATGTTAAAGACGAAGATTTGCCTTTGCTCACCCGAATTATTTCAAGTAATAAAACCATTCCGATTATCATTATTAAGCAAGATAGTATTGTTCATGATACCGGGAATATCAAAATTACGGACGAAGAAAAATTATTACAAAAAGCTAAAATTTTTGCCCAAGATAATCCGCCTATACACATTATGGATTTAGAAGAAGGAGGCGATTTGAAATTGTATTACGGCGATTCGTTATTGCTGACCAAATTACAATATTTTCCGCTGGTACTGGTATTAATATTTTTCTTGTTTTTAGCCACTATTTTTCAGTATTACCGCACCGGAAAAATCTCGGATGACAACAAATTATGGTCGGGAATTGCCAAAGAGACGGCACATCAAATAGGCACGCCTCTTAGTTCGTTAATGGGGTGGATTGAAATACTCAAAACCGAAGAAAACTTATCGATTCCGGTAGAAGAGCTCGAAAAAGACGTACAACGGTTGGCAGTTATCTCGCAACGTTTTTCAAAGATTGGTTCAACACCGGTCTTAGAAGAAACGAATATTGCCGAAGAAACCAAACGCAGTATTTTTTACATCAAAGATCGTACTTCAAAGTTGGTGCATTTTGAAAAGAATATTCCCGATAAAGTGATGGCAAAAATCAATCCGCAATTATATTCGTGGGTGATTGAAAATTTGGTCAAGAATGCCATAGATGCCATGGGAGGTGAAGGTAAAATTACCATCAATATTACCGAACAAAACAACAAAGTTTTTATTGATATTTCAGACACAGGAAAAGGTATTCCGCCTTCAAAATTTAAAGAAGTTTTTAAACCCGGATACACCACCAAAAAACGTGGTTGGGGTTTGGGTTTGTCATTGGTCAAACGCATAATTGAGCAATATCATAACGGAAAGGTATTTGTCAAATCATCAAAAGTTGGCGAAGGAACCACGTTTCGGATTGTTTTAAACAAACCGTAGAGACGTAATGCCATTACGTCTCATTTGTTAATAATGCCATTACGTCTCGGTGACAAAATATATAGAGACGCGATGCCCGCGTATAAAGATATGTAGAGACGCGATGCTCGCGTCTAAAATGTGTTGATATATTCGGTAATAAAAGAAATAAAACCAATATAAATTTTGCGGAATTTTTGAATAAAAATTGTGATAAAATAATAAACAAAAAAAATGAAATATTTCATCATAGCAGGCGAAGCCTCAGGCGATTTACACGCTGCCAATCTTATCAAATCTATTCGGCAAAAAGATGATCAAGCAGATTTTATGTTTTTGGGAGGCGATTTAATGCAAAAAGCAACCAAAATTACGCCGGTTATACATTATAAAGATATGGCATTTATGGGCGTGATTGATGTGGTGAAGAATTTGCCTACCATCATGCGTAATTTTAAAACCGCCAAAAAAGCCATATTGCAATACAATCCCGATGTCGTTATTTTTGTCGATTACCCCGGTTTTAACCTTAAAATGGCAAAGTTTGCCAAGAAAAAAGGATTTAAAACCGTGTATTATATCTCGCCAAAATTATGGGCTTGGAAAGAAGGACGCGTCAAAATCATCAAGAAATATATCGACAAATTATTGGTGATTTTACCCTTTGAAATTGCCTTTTTTAACAAACACGGCGTGCAGGCAAGCTATGTGGGCAATCCGGTGGTCGATGCGGTGCAAAATCATAAAGGTCTGGGACGAAATGCTTTTTTGTCAAAATTCAATCTGAATAACAAACCCATTATTGCTCTTTTGCCCGGCAGTCGTTTGCAAGAATTAAAAATGACATTGCCAACTATGTTGTCGGTAGTCGATGCTTTTCCCGATTATCAGTTTGTGCTGTCCGGCGCTCCCGGTTTTTCCGAAGAAGATTATCAAAGTTTTTTGCCCAAAAAAAACATTCCCATTATATTTGATCACACCTACGATTTGTTGCAAAATGCACATAGTGCGATTGTAACCTCCGGAACGGCAACCCTCGAAACAGCCTTGTTTAAAGTGCCGCAGGTAGTGGTGTATAAAACACATCAATGGCAATACGAAATCGGTAAACATTTGGTCAAGATACCCTATTTTTCATTGGTTAATCTGATTTTAGGTAAAGAAGCGGTAACCGAATTATTGCAAAATAGTTTCAACACAACGGTGCTAAAAGTCGAATTAAATCAGATAAATGAAGGCAATAAACGAAATGAAATTATGCAGGATTATCAAATCTTAATTGATTTATTAGGAACAGATTCGGTGTCGGACAAAGCAGCAAGTGAAATCAATTTTGAGAAATGATAACTTTTTAATAAATACAAATGGCAAAAAAGTAAGACTATGGCACAACACAACGATTTAGGAAAACTAGGCGAAGCACTAGCACAAAACCATTTGCAAAAAAACGGCTATACCATTTTAGAAACAAATTTTCAATTTGGACATGCCGAAATCGATATTATTGCACAAAAAGACGATGTAATTGCCGTAATTGAAGTCAAAACACGTAGCTCCGATCATTACGGCAAACCCGAAATTTTTGTGAGTAAAAAGAAAATAAAATTACTGGTTAATGCCATTAATCATTATATCGAAGTAAATAATCTGGACGTCGAAATACGCTTCGATATCATCTCTATCATCAAAAATCAATATACCGAAAATATTGAACATATCGAAGACGCTTTTATGTGGTTTTAATGATAAAAATCATTAATTTGTAACAATAGTGACTTTTTAAAATGATCATTATCATATACCTACATATTAAGCGTTAAAAAAAACATAAACCTATAAAATTTAATTCAAAAAGTGACAATAATCATTTTTTCAGCATTTTTTATATTCTAAATTTACCTGAAAATAAATACTAATTATTCATTCAATAAAATACATTCAATGAAAAAACATAATTTCTATGCAGGACCTAGTATTCTGCCACAATATACCATAGATGAAACCCTAAAAGGCATTCAAAATTTTGCCGGAACAGGACTCTCTGTACTCGAAATTTCGCATCGCAGTAAAGAATTTGTTGCCGTAATGGAAGAAGCACAACAATTGTTTAAAGAATTATTAGATATCCCCGAAGGATATTCAGTATTATTTTTGCAAGGCGGTGCCAGTACACAATTTGCTATGATCCCATTTAACCTTCTAAACAAAAAAGCTGCCTATTTAGACACGGGCACTTGGAGTAATAAAGCCATCAAAGAAGTGAAAACTTTTGGCGAAGTTGATGTGGTAGCCAGCAGTAAAGACAAAGGATATAACTACATTCCAAAAAATTACAACATTCCGACTGATGCCGATTATTTTCACATCACCACCAACAATACCATAGCAGGGACTGAAATCCATACCGATATTGACAGCCCGGTTCCACTGGTTGCCGATATGTCATCAGATATTTTTAGTCGCCCCGTCGATGTGTCAAAATACGCTATGATTTATGGTGGCGCACAAAAAAACTTAGGACCTGCCGGTGCCGTTTTTGTCATAATTAAAAATGATATTTTAGGCAAAGTTGACCGCCAAATTCCTACTATGCTTAATTACCAAACACATATCGACAAAGCTTCGATGTTTAACACGCCACCTGTATTGCCTATATTTTCGGCATTACAAACGCTTAAATGGTTAAAAAACAACGGTGGAGTTGCCGGAGCACAAAAAAGAAATATCGAAAAAGCCAATTTGTTATATGACGAAATCGATAGAAATAAATTATTTAAAGCAGCTGTGCCAAATAAAGAAGATCGATCGCTTATGAATATTACTTTTGTAATGAATGACGAATATAAACAACACGAACAAGCTTTCTTAGACATGGCAGACCAACGCGGCATTATGGGCATCAAAGGACATCGCTCCGTAGGTGGCTTCCGCGCTTCGACATACAACGCTTTACCTATCGAAAGTGTCAAAGTTTTAGTTGAAACGATGCAAGATTTTGAAAAATCAATATAAATAAACCTGAATTTTAAAATGAAAATATTAATTGCCACCGAAAAACCTTTCGCGCCCGAAGCGGTTCGTCAAATGAAAGAACTTGTTAACCAAGCCGGACATGAATTGACTTTACTCGAAAAATACAATGACAAAAGTGAATTAATCAACGCCATAAACAACACCGATGCGGTTATTATCCGAAGCGATAAAATTACCGGCGAAGTGCTAGCAAACAGCCGGCAACTCAAAGTAATTGTACGCGCCGGCGCCGGTTATGACAACGTGGATTTATCTGCCGCAACCGATAAAAATATTGTGGTGATGAACACCCCCGGACAAAACTCAAATGCCGTTGCCGAACTGGTTTTAGGCATGATGGTATTAATGGCGCGAAATCAGTATAACGGTACCGCAGGCACCGAGCTAAAAGGAAAAACCATCGGTATTCATGCTTACGGAAATGTCGGTAAAAACGTAGCGCGTATAGCCAAAGGCTTTGATATGAATGTCATTGCGCACGACCCCTTCGTTTCGTCTGAAATTGTAGCACGCGACAATGTCAAAGATATCGAAGAAGCTGTTGATTTATACAAACAAGCACAGTATGTTTCATTACATATTCCTGCCAATGAGCATACGATCAAAAGTATTAACTACGATTTGCTAAAAAACATGCCACAAAATGCCGTGCTTATCAATACGGCTCGAAAAGAAGTTATTGACGAAGAGGGACTTATGCAACTTATGACCGAGCGTCCTGATTTTAAATACATTTCAGACATTGCACCGGATAAAAAAGATGAATTTGAACAAAAATTTGGCAATCGCGTATTTTTCACCCCTAAAAAAATGGGTGCACAAACTGCCGAAGCCAATATTAATGCCGGCGTAGCCGCTGTCAATCAGATAATCAACTTTTTTGAAAAAGGAGATGTCACTTTTAAAGTAAACTAACCACAAACAAATACACAATTATTATGGCTATCATCAAACCATTTAAAGGACTTCGTCCACCCAAAGATATCGCACAAGATGTTTCGAGCTTACCCTATGATGTAATGAACTCGAAAGAAGCCGCCGAAATGGCAAAAGATAAAAAAAACTCGTTATTGCATATTACACGTGCCGAAATAGATTTACCCGAAGGAATAGATATTCATTCAGAAGCCGTGTACAACAAAGCTGTCGAAAATTTTCAAAAATTTATAGCAAACAAATGGCTTGTCGAAGAAGACAAACCCAAATATTATATTTACGCACAAACCATGGACGGCCGTACACAATACGGTATTGTAGGCGCTGCCGCTGCGCAAGATTATTTTGATGGCGTTATTAAAAAACACGAGCTAACACGCCCCGACAAAGAAGAAGATCGTATGGTTTTAACGCGTTACCTAAATGCCAATATCGAACCTGTATTTTTCTCGTACAAAGCTGTACCTGAAATAGATAGCATTGTCGAAAAAATTGTCAAAAATAACAAACCCGAATACGATTTTGTTGCCGAAGACGGTTTTGGACATCACTTTTGGGTCGTCGAAAACGATGAAGACAATCAAAATTTAGAAAAACTATTTGCTACAAAAGTGCCTTATACATATGTAGCAGACGGACATCATCGTACAGCTGCCGCTGCCAGAATTATGGAGGAGAAAAAAGCACAAAATCCCAATCATACCGGCAATGAAGCGTATAATTACTTTATGGCAGTCCATTTTCCTGACAACCAACTCAAAATTATAGATTATAACCGCGTTGTTAAAGATTTGAATGGTCACAGCAAAGAGGAATTTATTCAAAAATTATTGGAGAATTTTAAAGTGGCAGATGTAGGAAATCGTTGTTATAAACCTACTAAATTACATGAATTTTCGATGTTTTTAGATGGCGAATGGTATAGACTTGTTGCCAAAGAAGGCACTTATGACGATAACGACCCTATTGGTCAGCTCGACGTAACCATTTTATCTAAACTTATTTTAGAACCTTTACTCGACATTAAAGACTTACGTACCAGCAAACGCATCGATTTTGTAGGTGGCATTCGCGGATTGGAAGCTTTGTCAAATAAAGTCAATTCGAACGAATACAAAGTGGCATTTGCCTTATATCCCGTATCGATGCAACAATTGATAAACATTGCAGACACAGGAAATATTATGCCGCCCAAAACCACTTGGTTCGAACCTAAATTACGTAGTGGGCTTGTTATCCATAAACTGTAAAACAAACAAAACACAAACAAACGCCATAACTGAATATTAATCGAAAACATTAAAAAATATGGCTCATATTTTACCGGTAACCATTACACATCCTTTACGCAATAAAGTATGTATTTTTCCGACCGAAGACGATTGCGAATTGTCGTCGAGTGACATTAACAGTATCATTCGACGCAATCCGTATTCGTTTAACAATATACTTTTTAAACCTTATATCAAAAGACTGACAGGCACTAAAAAACACAATGCCATCAGACGGCAATATGTTAAGTTTAAAAAGAACAGAATTATCGAAATTGATGAAAATCCGAGTTTTTACATCTATAATATCATCGATAATGAGCAAAATGCATTTGTAGGCATCATTGCACAAATTCCACATTCCGATTTTATGACCGAAAAAGTTATCAAAGTGGAAAAATCAAATCCTGTGATAGTCGATGAAAATGAGGAATTGCTCAAAAACACCGGATTTATTGCCAAACCCATCACGGTAGTACATGAAAATATTCCGGCTATTGATGCTATTATCACTAAATATAAGTCGCATATTCCGCTATATGAATTTACACGAAACAACGGTTTTATTCACGAAGTATGGCAAGTGCTCGACCCCGATGATATTGCATTAATTTCAAATGAATACGAAAAAGCGAAGCAGTTTTACATTATCGATGACAACGACAAATTTGATGCTTTACACCGTATTTACAAGGAAAAAGTCGATTTTTTCAATAAAACGCATTCCGGTCAAGAGGCTTTTAACTTTTTTCCTGCCTTTTTGATTTCAAAAGATCAAGTTAAAATACACGAATACAAAAAAGGTGTCCCCACCAAATATTCCAAAAATATAGACGAAGTTTTGGCATTACTGGAAGATGATTTTAATATTTCTGAAGTTTTTGATTATGAAATGCCCGAAAAAAACGAAATATTGCTTTACTCATTAAAAGGTAAATACAAACTCAAACCTAAAAAACATCTCAATAAGGAATTGCCCGACTCCGTTATTTTTGAACAACATATTTTACCCAAATTATCACTCGAAAAAGAAGATATCGAACAAAACAGCCTAAAGTTTTGTAGTGGCAAACGCAGTGCCAAATGTGTCGAAAATCAATTAAATAAAGGCAATTGTAAATTAGGATTTATCATCAAACCTATTGATTTTGAGACTATTGAAAATTCATTAGCCAACAAAATACACATTCCTTACAAAAGTATGTATATCGAGCCTCGCTTATTAAAAGGTTTGTTTATTTACGAAATTTAAAAACTAACTATGATTTGTAAAAACATTGCAAAAATCAAAACAAGCATTCCTAAAAATGTCTGTTTAGTAGCTGTTTCAAAAACCAAACCTGCCGAAGATATCATGACAGCATATAATTGCCAACACATAGATTTCGGCGAAAACAAAGTGCAAGAATTAGTTGGCAAATACGAAGCACTGCCCAAAGATATCAAATGGCATATGATTGGTCACTTGCAACGTAATAAGGTAAAATACATTGCACCGTTTGTATATCTTATTCATGGTGTGGACAATTTAAAATTGTTAAAAGAAATCAATAAACAAGCCGCTAAAAATGATAGGATTATAAATATATTACTACAAATAAAAATTGCTAAAGAAGATACTAAATTCGGATTAGATACAGAATCCTTAAACGAAATCATTGCCTTATACAAAGAAAAATCTTTTCCAAATATCAATATCAACGGACTTATGGGCATGGCAACCAACACAAGCAATCAAGCACAAATAAGCGAAGAATTTGCCTCATTGCATAAACTGTATCAAGAATTGAAAGCGCAATTTCCCTCGTTCAAATACTTATCGATGGGTATGAGTGGCGATTACCCCTTGGCAATTGAACAAGGCAGTAATATGATACGTGTAGGATCGGCTATTTTTGGCGCGCGCAATTACAGCAAGTAGCCGGCATACATTTCTTTTTGAAATGCAAAAGCATAAAAACACTCACGGATGGGTTTAAAACACTTTAAAAATATAAAAAGTCTTACCGACTACTACAACATTGACAGTAAACATCCGCTGATTGATATTCAAAAATATAAAGTAGCACCCTCTGATAAGGTCATCAAATACGAACCTGTCATTCATGATTTTTATAAAATATCTTTTGTCAATAATTTTAACGGATATATCCAAATTGGCAACAACAGGTTTACCGGAAAAAACGGCATTTTGTATTTTGTAGAACCCGGTCAAGTATATTCTTGCAACTCAACAAACCCATGGGAAGGCTTTCAGGTATTGATTCATCCGGATATTTTCAAACACTATTTTAATCATAAAAATATTGGCAATTACGACTTCTTTTCGTACGAAGTAAATGAGTCACTTCTATTAAACAATGAAGAAGAAAAACAAATAAGTCAACTTTTAGAAATGGCTTGGGAAGAATTTAATCAGCCAAAAGACAAATTTTCAATCCCCATAATTTTATCATACATCAGCAGTTTGCTTAATCTGACAGACAGATTTTATGCAAGGCAATTCAACACCCGAAAAAAATTACACAATCAATTGTCAAAAGATTTTCTTCGATTGCTCAAAAACTATTACCCACAAAAACAAGGACTTACACCACAACAACCCGGCGTGCAATATTTTGCCGAAAAATTACATGTAACGCCCAACTATTTAAGTGACACTATCAAACATTACACGGGCAAATCTGCTTTAGGCGTTATCCATGAACATATTATCGAAGAAGCCAAAAGACAATTGGCTACAACTCAGCTGACAGTTTCGGAAATTTCGTATCAATTAGGATTTGAATATCCCAATTATTTTTCAAAGCTCTTTAAGCAAAAAACAAAATTATCACCTACCGAATATCGAAAATCAGTAAAAAATATCTAACTTCCCTGAATTTGTTTCTATTTGTCACTCAGAGCGATTGTAATTTTGCATTATAATAATGTTAAAATTTACTATAATGAAAAAATTATTCGTTTTAATAGCGCTGGTTACCGTGTTTACATCTTGTATGAATACTCCGGAAAATAAACCGGCTGACAGCAATAGCGAAAGCAAAGAAAAATCGGCAGAGCCGATTAAAAGCATGGAAAAATCGTCCCCCGAAACTATTATCGTCAAAAATATTACCCAAAACCCCGAGGGGATAGAATTTGATGCAAATGATCAAACATTTTATTTGTCGTCACTCAATGCAAAACCTATTATCAAAGTAAACCTTGATGGTAGTTACAAAGCGTTTACCGGTGGTGAAAAATTTCCCTTATCAACAGCCGGTATTCAAATAGATGCCAACAGAAACAGACTTTTGGTAGCAGGGTTTAACGGTATGGAATTAATGGATAAAGATCCAAAAACCAAAGGAACTGCTTTTTTAAGAATTTACAATCTGAAAACAGGCGTCATCGAAAAAGACATTAATCTTTCTTCGTTACTCCCCAATGCCAATGCCTATTTTGCAAATGATGTTGCCGTAGATAAGCAAGGAAACGTGTATATTTCTGATTGGTATGCAAAAGTGATTTACAAAGTAAACCTTGAAGGAGAACCTAGTGTTTTCTGGAAAAACAACACCGGAATCCCCAGTGGTTTAAACGGGCTGGATTTCAATCCGAACGGCTACTTACTGGCTTCAATCATCAGTGTAAACGACAAAGGTTTATATACCGATTACGGATTGGTAAAAATTCCTGTTAATGATCCTGCATCTGCCTCGCTTGTCAATATTTCAAACGCCGGATATACGGGTTTTGACGGAATGCTCATCAATTCCAAAGGCAATGTAGTCGGCGTAACCAATAACAGCACAAGTCCGGGCGGAAACACTTTAGTTGAACTGTCATCAAACGATGATTGGAAAACTGCCAAAGTTATTCATAGCAAAACTATTCCGGCTAGTACCACGGTAGCTGTCACACCTAATAATTTGTATTATGTTATCAATCAAGATTTTACAAATAACAATGCCAAAGATTGGACTATTGAACAAGTGAAATTTTAATAACATCATAATTTACTACTATACATTAAAAAGTGTAAACTAATCAAGGTTTACACTTTTTAATATTTGTTGATTTTAATTTCATTTTAAAACTAAATCTATAATCACTCCACAAGCATTTCTATTACTTTTGTTACATTAAACGACCAAAAAGTATTTTGTTTATCGATACTCAAAACACTTTTAGCGATATTTTATCCAAAGTATAATTCTTTTCTTTGTGCTATCAAAAAACAAACACAAACAAATGATGAAAAGAATCGTATTTTTACTATTACTCTTGCCTCTTTTTGCATTGGCACAACAACAACAAGACACCATAAAAATGAATGAAGTGGTTATTGACGCAAGCAAAACCAATCAACGCATTCAAAAAATGCCAATTTCGGTGACAGCTATTTCTGCAAAAAAACTAGAAACACTAAAGGTAGATAATTTGACCAATTTAAACGGATTTGTTCCCAACCTGTTTATGCCCGAACATGGCACACGGCTCAATACCGATATTTATATTCGAGGGGTAGGCGTTAGTAAAGGCGAAGCTTCTGTTGGCGTTTATGTCGATGATATTCCGTATTTTGACAGCGGAACGGTTAATTTTGAATTGGCAGAAGTCAGAAAAATTGAAGTACTCAGAGGACCACAAGGCACTTTGTACGGGCGAAATACAATGGGCGGACTCATTAAAGTATATACACCCGAACCTAAAAATAAGTTAGGTGGCGCACTAAAATTTGATTACGGCAATTATAATCAAATCAAAACAGTAGGAAACGTAAATGTACCTGTTTCTAACAAATTGGCTTTTCTGGTAGATGGTGCATATGCACACAAAGACGGTTTTTTTACCAACAAATTTGATGATAGCAAAGCCGACGAAATGGATACCTACTCGGGGCGTTTCAAAGCCATTTACAAACCTAGTAGCAAAGTAAAAATTCGTTTTGTATTAGGTAAGGAAAAAAGTGATCAAAGTGGCTTTCCTTATGCTGTTTACAACCCTGAAACACAAACTATTAACGACATCAATTACAATGACCCAAGTGCTTATAATCGCGATTTTTTATCCGGTGGCGTTTTTGCCGGTTATAAAGGCAGCAAATTTGATGTCAATATTAGCGGAAGTTATCAAAAGTTAGTTGATAATTACGAAATTGATCAAGATTTTCTACCTACATCGGTGTATTTTATCGATATGGATAGAGACAACAAAGCGTTTGTGCAAGAAATTAGTCTCAAATCAAAAAAACACAGTAATATACAATGGGTTGCCGGATTGTTTTCGTTCCAACGTCGTTTATATAAAGATGTATTGGTTGATCTGACCTCATCGCATGGCACAACAGAACTACAAAAAACCTACGACCAAGATATTGATGGTGGAGCTGTTTTTGGACAAATTGAAATTCCTTTTGGCAAACTAAATCTGACTACCGGTATTCGTTTCGATATGGAAAAATCGTCGATGGACTATAACTATGATCTTGTATCGCATGGCAGAACCATACATCGCGACGACTTTTTACACTACCTCAGCTATGAGCAAGTTTTACCAAAAATAGGTTTGAGTTATGCCGTTAAAGACAATTTTAATGTTTATGCAACCATCAACAAAGGGTACAAAGCGGGTGGATTTAATGCTACTATCGAAAGAGAAGAAGACGAAACTTACAACCCCGAATATAGTTGGAACTACGAAGCCGGATTGAAATCTACTTGGTTAGATGATAAACTTACCACCAATTTCAGCATCTTTTATATCGATTGGAAAGACCAGCAAGTGGTACAATCGGTGCCGAGTGGTAGAGGTATAATGGTCAAAAATGCCGGAAAATCTGAAAGCAAAGGCGCTGAGTTAGAGAGCTATTACCAATTTAACAAAGACTTTAATATCGCCTTGGCATTGGGATATACACAAGCCAAATTTATTGACTACGAAAAAAATGCTACTACCGATTATTCAGGTAACTATATTCCACTCATTCCCGAATACACACTAGGAGTTGCTGCTAATTACAAATACCGAACAACGGCTTTGGGTATGAAATATATTCAATTCAATACTAACTATAAGTATTTCGGCAAGCATTATTGGGACGTTGACAATGTCAGTTTTCAAGATGCTTACGGATTGTTAAACGCAAATATTTCGGCTGTATTTAAAAAATATTCCTTTGGTATTTGGGGCAAAAACTTGACAGATGCCAATTACGGACGATATTATTTCACCATTTCAACCTTAGACAAAGCCTATATGGAGCCGTCGCATCCTACACAATTTGGCGTATTTGTTAAAGCAAAATTTTAATTTGAACACAAACAAACCAAATACTATACCCAAATATACCGCACTATTAACGCTATATTTGGCACAGTCGATACCGATGACATTTTTTGCATCGGTATTGCCTGTTATTATGCGCATGGAGCATTATTCACTCACCTCAATCGGTTTACTGCAACTGATTAAACTACCTTGGATACTCAAATTTTTGTGGGCACCGGTTGTCGATAGTGCCAATGGCGATTTGCGCAAATATAAAAAATGGATTATCTCTTCCGAACTTTTTTATGCCATTGTTATTTTTACCACGGCATTTCTGGATTTAAAAACCGATTTTAGTTTGATTATCATTTTATTGGTTATTGCATTTACAGCTTCGGCTACACAAGATATTGCCACAGATGCTTTTGCCTATTTGGTGCTTGAAAAAAAACAACGCAGTTTTGGCAGCAGTATTCAAACCATTGGTAATTTTTTAGGCACTTTGATTGGCAGTGGCGTTTTATTGATGATTTACCACTATTTAGGTTGGAAATATCTGATTTTCAGTTTGGGTGCTTTCGTTCTGTTAGCATTAATTCCGCTTCGATTATATCGACCGAAAGTAGTTAAAAACGATGTGCCTTCAAAAAAAATATCACTTGCCGACATTAGTACTTTTTTCAAACAAAAAGGTATTGGCAAACATGTATTTTTGCTAAGCATTTTTTATGCGGGTATCATTGGCGTGCTCACCATGCAAAAACCTTGGTTGGTCGATTTGGGTTACTCCATTAAGCAAATTGGAATCTATTCGGGTATTTACGGTCCCGCCTCAGGCGTGCTTTTTGCTTTGCTGTCAGGATATTTAATTCGCCAAATCGGTATGGCAAAAACATTTAAAATCATTTTTGTTTTGAGTATTATCATCACCACTTTCTTTTTCATACTTAGTCAAAAAAAGCAACCCGATTATATTTGGCTACAACTTGCCATTATTGGCATTTGGTCAGTTTACAGTATGGGCAGTGTGTTTATTTATACGCTAATTATGAATAATATCCGTAGCGGACACGAAGGGACTGATTTTACCCTACAAATAGTCATCACACATATTGGCAGTATGATTATTGCCATTGGCAGTGGCAAATTGGCACATACCCTTGGCTACGACGGACTGTTTTTGACAGGTATTTTGTCAAATTTGTTCGTGCTGATACTCTTTTCTTTTTACTATAAAAACTTTGAATTATGATGAATTTTGAATTTGAATTATTTGAAAAATACAATAAACCTACCCCGCGATATACCAGTTATCCACCGGCTAATTATTTTAAAAAATTAGAAGACTATAACGATGTTGTACAAATATTAAAACAATCAAACAACGAAGATCCGCAAAATATTTCGATATATATCCACATTCCTTTCTGCCATCAACTTTGCTTATATTGCGGTTGCAACACCCACATTACTAATGATGAAAAAATGATGACCAAATATGTCGATACGCTTTTAAAAGAAATCGATTTATTAGAGGGTTATCTCAACAAAGATCGCAAAGTTTCGCAAGTACATTGGGGAGGCGGTACCCCTAATTATTTGCCTATTGGTGAGATTGATCGCATTATAAACAAACTGCATGAGCGTTTTGAATTTATAGCAAAACCGGAAGTAGCTATGGAATGTCACCCGGCACATCTGACCAAAGCATACGTCGATGATTTGGTGCAAATGGGCTTTAATCGACTCAGTTTTGGTATTCAAGATTTTTCAGACAAGGTGCTTGATACCGTGCATCGCGAAAAACCTTTATTACCTATTGAAGAAATTGTAGCGCATATACAATCTTATCCGCAAATGTCGTTAAACTTGGACTTTATTTACGGATTGCCATACCAACGATTAGAGGATTATGCTGAAACCATACAGCGTGCCGTCGATTTAAAAGCAGACAGGCTTGCTGTTTTCTCGTATGCACATGTGCCATGGATTAAAAAACAGCAAAAAAGTTTAGAAAAATACGGCTTACCGACTGCCGAAGAAAAAATTGAATTATTTCAAACCGCCTACAATATTTTATACAAAAACGATTATAAAGTTATAGGACTCGACCATTTTGCCAAGCCCACCGATGAGTTAAGTATTGCTTTACACAACAAACAATTACATCGCAATTTTCAAGGCTATTGCACCCTCGATACCACCGGACAAGTTTACGCTTTGGGCGTGAGCGGCATTAGTCAAATGACTAGCGCCTACTTGCAAAACACCAAGGATATTGATGTGTATATTGACAGCATAAATCAAGGAAAATTTCCAATTGAAAAAATTTATCAAGTCAATAAAAATGAAAAACTTATCCGTAGTATTATCGAAGATATTATGTGTAATATGGAAGTCGATTTGCAAGACATTGCCCGGCGTTATCAAGTGAGTTTAAAGGAGGTTTATACGATTTCACAACCTAATTTAAACGAGTTGGCAACTTTTGAAAAAGAAGGATTTTTAAGTTTTGACAATCACAAAGCTGTATTGACACACAAAGGACAATTTTTTATGCGCATTATTGCGGCTGCTTTTGATCCGAATATGAAAAATAATAAGAAAAGTTTTTCAAAAGCGTTGTAATCACTCTAATGGCTAATGGATAACTAAAGAATCAACTAATGAAAAGATTCCTCGTCGCTCGTGCCTCGCTCTGTCGGAATGACATAAATTACAAATAATAAATAGCCAGCGAGCATATCAGTGCATCGATTTAACAATTACACGATTCAATAAATCAACAATAAAAAACATGAAAAACATAGCAATTATTGGCGCAGGACTTACCGGATTAACAACAGCTTTTTACTTGAAAAAAGCAGGTGTTAATTGTACTGTTTTTGAAGCATCAAATCATATTGGCGGGGTTATTAAAACCGAAAAAAAAGATGACTTTTTATTTGAGCGTGGACCTAATAGCGGCATTCTTTCAAACTTAGAAACCGTACAACTTTTTCAAGATTTAGATAATTGTTCCATTGAAAAGGCATCTGAGCAAGCCAAAGCGCGATGGATTTGGAAAAATAATCGTTGGGAAACCTTGCCATCCGGTATTTTTTCTGCTATCAAAACACCTCTTTTCACTTTTAAAGACAAGCTAAAAGTACTTAAAGAACCTTTTGTAAAAAAAGGTACTAATCCCGATGAAAACTTATCATCTATGGTCAAACGTCGCCTGGGACAGAGTTTTTTAGATTATGCCATCGACCCGTTTATTTCGGGTGTTTATGCCGGCGATACTAATTATTTGATTCCGAAGTATGCCTTGCCAAAACTATATAATTTAGAACAAAAATATGGTAGTTTTATCGGTGGTGCCATCAAAAAAGCCAAGGAAACACCTCTGGAAGAAAAACAAAAAATTACCAAAGAAATTTTTTCAACCCCAAAAGGATTGCAAGGTTTGACCGATAGCTTGGCAAAAAAAATTGGCTTTGAAAATATTAAACTGAATCAAAAAGATTTGATTATTCATAAAAAAGACAATGAATATATTATCAATGGAAAAACCTTTTCGCATGTAATCAGTACGGTTGATGCACAAAATTTGTCCAAGCTGTTAGCCTTTGTTTCTAATGCCGGTTTAAGCGATATCACTAAATTAAAATATGCCAAAATTATCGAAGTTGCTGTAGGATTTAAACAATGGCAAGCTATACCGCTCAAAGCCTTTGGCGGTTTATTACCAAGTAAAGAGCGACGCGACATTTTGGGTATTTTGTTTATGTCGAGTCTGTTTCAAAACCGTGCACCCAAAAATGGTGTTTTGCTTGCCGTTTTTATGGGTGGCATTAAAAAAGAACGATTGCTGTCACTTAGCGATAATGAAATAAAAGAACTGATTGCCAAAGAGTTAAGCGAATTGTTCAAACTTAAATCATTCGATCCTGATTTGTTTGAAATTACTCGCTACCAAAAAGCTAT
>Ga0256843_1001487_pt1 | contig 18439 bp, 18 predicted proteins | sample AlvinellametaG_FD_191572 | JGI IMG/M metagenome (GOLD analysis project Ga0256843, IMG submission 191572) | Pompeii worm associated microbial communities from hydrothermal vent at the East Pacific Rise, Pacific Ocean - Alvinella | ecosystem: Host-associated > Annelida > Integument > Unclassified ... | reverse complement strand
ATAGGAAGTAAAATAGCAGTAACTATAAACCCTATACTTACCCCTACAAATACTATCAAAGCAGGTTCAAGCAAACTTAAAAGCGTGTTTGTAAGTGATTCGCTTTCTTCAAAATATAGCTCGCTTATATTTCCTAAAACCTCATCGATCTGTGATGTTTCTTCCGCCAATGAAAGAGCCTGAAGAAAACTTTTGTCAAAATCAAACCCCGCTTTTTTGAGTGATACGGAGAGTTTTTTACCTTCTATTACATCCTGAAGCGCTTTTTGAAAAACGGATTTAATGTATTCGTTGTCTATTGTGTTTACGGACATGTTTACTGCGTTTATGTAGTTTACCCCCGCGTTTGTAAGTACGGATGTAAGGTATGAGAACCTGCCGAGCTCTTTTGAGACGATCAGTTTTTTAATAACAGGCAGTTTTAAAAGAAATTTATGTATGGAATATCTGAATTTCAGATTTTTTTTATACATCACTCTAAACCCAGCAATAAATACGATAAAAAGTATCAAAATAGCCTGCCAGGAGTGCTGAAGGAAGTTTCCGGCGTTTATTACTATTTTGGTGACAGCCGGGAGATCCTGGTGGAGGTTTTCAAAAACCTTTACAATTTTCGGTACCACCGTTGTGAGCATAAATGAAATCATAAACACCGCCACGATAATAATAAACATAGGATATACAAGTGCCTGTGACGTTTTGGAGGATATTTTCTCCTCGTCTTTTAAGAATTTCGAAATCTCAACAAGCACTATGTCGAGTTTTCCGCTCTCTTCGCCTATTTTTACCGTACTTGTGACGTATTTGGGTAAATTTATAAAGTTTTGGGATTCAAGAGAAGCGTAAAAGGATTTTCCTTCTTTAATGGAGTTTTGTATATAATCGAGGAATTTTATAATTTTGGAGTTGTCTGTCTGGTTTTTAGTAAGGTTTATCGCACTTATTAGCGGAATGGAGGCTTTTAAATAAAGCCCGAGAGAGTTAAACAGCTTTGAGAGTTCTTTTTTTGGTACTTTTTTTGAAAAAGAGATGTTAAACGAAATGTTTTTTGCAGGTTTTATATCCGTAACGTAAAGGCCCTCGAGTTTTGATAGGGCTTCTTTTTCGTTTGACGCTTCTATTTTGCCTTTTACGGTTTTTCCGTTTTTATCGTAAGCGCTGTATTTAAAATACAAATTCCCTCCTAATCTTTAAGCCCGACTCTTATTGCTTCGCTAAGAGACGTCTCCCCGTTTATTACAAGTTCGCAAAGGTTTTGTTTGATGGTTTTCATTCCGTATTCGATCATTTTGTTTTTGAGTTCTATATCGTTTGTACCGTTTGCTATAAGGGTTTTTATTTCATCGTTCATTATAAAAAGCTCTCCCACCGCCCTTCTTTTTACATATCCGGTGAAATTACACTTAGGGCATCCTTTTGCTTTGTAGATCTTTTGGGGTGTGTAGTTTTGAAGGGTCGGATCTTTTGATATTATCTGTTTAAATTCATCGGTTTCGTCTTCTTCTTTACACTCACACAGTATTCTTACAAGCCTTTGAGATAAAACCCCGATAAGTGATGATGAAATCAAAAACGGCTCAACCCCCATGTCCATAAGTCTTGTAATGGTTGCTGCCGCGTTGTTGGTATGAAGGGTTGAAAGCATCAGATGTCCCGTAAGAGCCGCCTGGATTGCGATAGTCGCTGTTTCTTTATCCCTGATTTCCCCTACCATTATGATATCGGGATCCTGTCTTAGGATACTTCTAAGTCCCGAGCTGAAAGTAAGTCCCACTTTGTTGTTTACCTGGATCTGGTTTATGTTGTTTGCTTTGTATTCCACAGGGTCTTCTATTGTTATTATGTTTTTTTCAGGTGTTGCGATTGTCTGCAGGAAGCTGTGAAGGGTTGTTGATTTACCGCTCCCGGTAGGACCCGTTACGAGAATCATTCCGTATGAGTGTTCAAGCAGCTCTTTAAACCCTTCCGTGACGTTTTTATCAAACCCCAGATCTTTCAGGGTAGGGATGTCTTCACTTTCCATAAGGAGTCTCAGTACCGCTTTTTCCCCGAAATATGTAGGGATTATGGACACCCTGATATCGGTTGTTTTGTTTGCGATTTTGATCTGGCATCTTCCGTCTTGAGGTATTCTTTTTTCGCTTATGTCGAGGTTTGAGATTACTTTTATTCTGTTTATTATGAGGTTTACTATGTTTTTTTGGATGGTTGCCTGTGTTATGAGCACTCCGTCTATTCTGAATCTTATGGTTCCGAAATTTTCGTGTGTTTCTATGTGTATGTCGCTTGCTCTTTTTTTAACTGCCTGGAAAAACATCGAATTTACGAATTTGATTATCGGAGCCGAATTTTCCGAATCAAGTATGTCAAGCCCGCCTTTTATGAAATCATCAAGACTTAGATCTTCTTCAACTTCCAAATCACTGTTTTGAAGATCTTTTTGTGTTTTAACTTCCAGGAACTGGTTGAGCAGTCTGTTGTATGAGTCTTCATCCGTAATGATTATATTTAGGGGGATGGATGTTTTATTGTAAAAATTAAGGGCGTCTATAAGATTTTCTTCGGTAGTGAAAAAATACTCTTCTCCTTCGTAAACACCCGGAAGAAGAGAAAATTTTATCCCTTCTTCTATGTCGAAATTTTCTAATTGAAGGGCTTTTGGGTTAATCTTTTTTAAGTTTAACATGTACTTTTCTCTTTTTAATGTATTCTGTTGCGAATTTTTTTTCAAGTTCGTTAAGTTTTGCAAGAGTCAGACGTAGTTTGTCCAGATCCGTGCTCTGTTTAACTATATATGGTGTCAGTACTATAACGAGTGTTGTTTTGTCTTCATTTATCTCTTTATGTCTGAAAAGGGCTCCGATTATAGGTATGTCTCCGAAAAACGGTACTTTTTTTATAGTGACGTCTTTGTTGTTTCTTACAAGTCCCCCGATTATGATGCTTTGACCGTTGCTGACGATGGTTGTTGTCTGGATGTCCCTTTTGGATGTGGTAGGAAGCGTAAGATCCGGTGAGCCCGGAAGTATGTCTTCCACTACCGCGTTTACGTTAAGGGATACTTTATTGTCGCTGTCTATTCTCGGTGTGATTTTAAGAGTTAACCCTATATCCTGTCTTGAATACGAAACGCTTGTGGATGTTGATGTTGTCTGTCCTGTTTTTACGGAGATAGTTTTACCTACGTAAATGGTTGAAGGGGTGTTGTTTATACATAAAATAGACGGTTCGCTCAGTTTCTTGGCGGCTCCGTACGTTTCTAAAAGATCTAAAGTGGCTCCAAGTGCAAGACCCTGTTTGATTGTAGGGAGGCTAAGACCCAGTGATGTCACGTCAAAAGCAACCGCAGGACCTCCCATATTCGCACTGAGGGTATAAAGCCCGCTGCTGCCGCCGCTGCCGGCATACAGTCCCAGTTTGGTTCCGAGCTGCGATGCTTTGAGGTTGCTTATTTCAAGTATTCTGGCTTTTACATATACCTGCATTTTAGGGATGTCAAGGGCTTTTATGATGGTTGTGATCGTATCCATCTGTTCAGGAGTTGCGATAATTATCAAAGAGTTTGTTTCTTTATCCTGTGTGATTGATGGTTTGTCTTTTTTGTATTTTAGTTTCACTATGTTTTGTATAACTTTTGCCATATTTGAAACATCAGAATTTTTCAGGGTGATGATTTTTGTAATCTGATCCACCGGTTTTGGTTTTGTATCCAGTTTTTTAATGTTTTCAAGAAGGGCGGTGATGATTTTTTTCGGACCTACAAGGATGATACCGTTTGAGTTTGTGTTTTGAATAATTTTGTAGCGGTATATTTTTTTATCATAAAGAGTGTTTGCTATTTCGCTTAGTTTAGGGTAGACTTTGTTTATTTGAGTGTTTTTGAGGTTGTAGTATAAAATGGACGGTTTATCAAGTGTGTCTATTTTGGTCAGGATTGCTTTCATTATATTCAGGTTTTTTGGGTAATCGGTAATAATTAACAGGTTTTTAGAAGGATTTAAGACGATTTTGCCGTATTTGCTTTTTAGGTAGTTTATCTGGGAAAAGGCGTCTTTGGCGGATATGTTGTAGAGTTTTATAATGTCTGTCTGCATCTGGTAAACGTCGCTTTTCCCCACAGGCGGAGCTTCTCTTACGGCTTCGGAGCTTCTGATTACCTTAAGGTAGCCGTTTTCTTCTATAAGTGTGTAACCTTTTGATCGGAGGATATTAAGCAGGATCGTATAAATTTCTTTTTCGTTTACGGGTTTTACGGATATAAAGTTCACCTCTCCTTTAATATCGCTGGTAAGAAGTATGTTTTTGTCCGTAATTTTCGCAACCATCTTTATAAAATCGCTTATCTGCAGGTTTTTGAAATTAAGCTCTATCTGCGTTGCGTGAAGAGAAATTATCAGTAAAAAAATAATCTTAATCCATCTCATAATGTATAACCTTTAGTTTGTTGTTTCTTTGAATTTCTATGTCAAGCGAATCGTATTTGTCTATGTTTTGGTACAGCTGCCAGGCCTGTGAGTCGCTTGAAAGCTCTTTGTTGTTGACCTGTAATATAATATCGCCTTTTTTAAGGCCAATTTTATCAAATATACTGTTTCGTTTGATATATGTGATTTTGTATCCTCTTTTGTATTTTACAATTCCTATGTTGTTCCATATTTTTGCCGGGTTGTTTTTGTATTCCAAAACCACTGATTTTTTCAGCACAACACTGTTTTGTTCCGTTTTTACTTTTTTGTAATTTTGGGAGGTTTGTTTTGAAAATCTGATAATGTATTTTTTTGAGTTTTTTTCGAAAATTGCCGAATCGGGATTTATTTTTATGAGTTTATAGCCTTTGTATGTGTCGTTGAGGTCTACGAAAGCCGTTTTTTTACCGTCCTGTATGATAACAAAGGCTTTTTTACCGTCGTTGTATACGGCTTTTAGGGTTATGCCTTTTAACGTTGCGCTGATTTGTTCTTTTTGGGTGCTTTTTGTTTTTTGCTTGTTATTTAAAAAGATCTTTGAAAGGTTTATGTTGTAATATCCCCCGGTGTTTTGTGCGGCGGTGTATGTAACAGGCAGCTGCGGGAGGAAAAACTTTATTATGCTTGTCGTAAAAAACGCAAATGCCGCACCGCTAAAAAAAAGAATCAGACTTTTAATATTTTGCATAATAGTAATATCCTTTTTTGTCTTTTTTCAAGAATCTCTTGATTGAGCGGTTTTTGATATCAAAAACGTATATTTTTACGTATCTGTTTTTAAGGTCGATCACGCCCCGGGCGTTTGCGATGTTTCCTTTTGCCGTCAGTTTTATTTCAAAAGGCGACACAACCGAATGTGTCAGTTTTACTTCGTAAAATTTATAATTTCCGAGTTTAAGCTGCAGGTTTTTTATATCCACGCTGTTGTAAAGCAAAAAGATCTTAATAACGCCGTTTTTAAAATCGGCAATTTCCATCCGGTTGTAAAAAACCTTTCCGTTGTTAAGCTGTAAAGAAAAAAGATCTTCCTTAATCTCCGAAACAATATAAACATGCTCTTTTGCAAGCTGCTGCTGGGCGAAATAGTATATGTTTTTCTTAGGAAAAAAGATCATAAGCCCCGTTAAAAATCCCAAAAAGAGTATTAAAAACTTTTTCATTTAAGTATCTCCGCTTTGAATGTGAGGTTTTCTTTGTTTTCTTTTATCGAAAACGATTTTAGTTTTACGTTTGATTTTAAAAACGTAGATATTTTATAAAGATCTTTTTGCGATACGTTGCATTCTATTTGGTATGTTTCGTTTTGCTGTTTTACGCTGCATATTCTTTTGAGGTATTTTAAGGCGTTTGTTGAATATTTGTTTTTGAGCGTTTTTATTTCCTTTGCTTTTTGTTCAAAAGCATTAAGCCTTTGAAATTCGCTTTGAAGATCTTTTTCGCTTTTTTTGTACAGGTTGTATGTAAGCGATGTTATTAACAGCAAAATAAGGGTTATCAGCAGTAAAACTTTTTTATTCATGCAGTTGGGCCTTGTATGTTGAATTTAGCGTTGAATTTACTTTGAATCTTTTTTTGAAATAGTTATCAAGGTTTCTTTTGTTTTTGATTTCTATGTTGAATCTGTTTTTGTCGTATGAAAGATCTAAGAACTTTTCGCCGTTTTGCAGCGGCGTTTTGGTTATGAATTCCAGATCTTTTCTTATTTTTGACTGTTTTATGTCCTCTTTTTTCAACGAATTCAGGATCGAATCAAGCTGGAATGTCGTTGCCGGCAGGCGGTATTTTTTTATCAGGTTTTCTTTTTTCGCTTCTATCTGTTTAAGAGTATTGCTGTTTTTTATGTAGTTTAATAAAAAAGCCGCGTTGATAAAGAAAAAAATCACCGCAAGTGTGATTAATACGGATTTGTCTATTTTGATTCTGTTATAGAGGTTTACGGTGTGTTTTGAGAGTGAGAGTTTAGGGATGATGTCGTCTATGTGTTCGGCGTCCTGAACGTACGGAAAGCAAAACAGCAAATCGTCTATTTTCTGGATTGAGTGATTGTCTGAAACGTTTATTTTATCAAACCCGTAAAGCTCTGTCTGTGCTAATCTCAGGGAGTTTATATATTTTTTGTCGATGTTTATGTTTAGATCTTTTTTAATGGCGTAGGCAAAAAACTTCCCGTCCAGCTCAAAAGCGTCGTAAATATAGCCCTCATCGAGTTTAAAAAGGGATTTTGCTATTTTTTTGGCGTCTTTTAGGGACTTTATGGGAATATCTATCTTTTTTATCCAGTAATATTGCGGGGATAAAATCACATCAACGGGTTCGTTTATGTTTTCGTTAAAATCTTTAGTATACAGGATCACTCTCAACTGAAACTACCTTTTTGTTATGAATATTGTATATGATGTCTATGGTATGGTGTAACTCGTTATAAAAATAATCTATTTCGACGTTTATCCAAAAATCGTTTGTGTTATTAAACTCAATTATATCGAATTTTTCCGCCATTTGTTTATTCTGGGGTGTCAATATGTTTTTGCAGGTCGGTTTTCCTTCGAAAACAAGGCCCATAAACTGAGCGGTTTTTTTGTTTAAAAGACTGCATTCGATTATGTGTTTTCTGCCGTCTCCGAAAAATACGAGTTTTTTCCACGGGATTTCGAAAATACTTTTATCTTCCGTAATTTTCGCGTAATATTTTTCTATTTTATAAAGCTCTTCGTAACTGTGGATTTTTCCGTTTTGAAAATCGGGGTTTTGCAGGATTATTTCGCTGTACGCCTCCCTTTCCTCGGTATCGGTATCGAGTGTGTCGAGCAGAAGGTCTTTAAAAAAAACGGGATCCTGAATTTCATAATACTCTAAAATATTGTCAATGTAAAAATCGACGGTTTTGTTTATTTTTCCGTTTTTCAGGTATGAATTTAAATCCACCCTGTCAAAAAGCGGTGTTATTGTGTATACTGCTCTGAAGTTTCCGTTTTCATCGGAAATCGGAAATGTGGAGAAGATGGCTTTTAACTGATCGGAAGAGTTGATTTCTTTGGTGATTTTACCGAGCGTTTCAAGAGCGCCTTTAATCAAAACGGAGTTTTGCGCTATGTAGAAGTTTTTGTTTTCGGTCAGTTTTTGTGAAAAATAGAGGATTGTCCCTAAAATCCCCACCACAATGAAAAGAAAAGATATCGTTACAAAAAGCGCTATTGATTTTTTCATATTTTCCTTTAAATTTTCATTAATTTTTTATTAATAGTTTGTTATAATTTAGCCTTGTAAGTTTAACAAAAAAGGAGAAAGAATGAAAAAGAGGGTATTACTGTCGGGGATTGTTGCCTCGCTGCTTTTAGTGGGGTGCGGTTCCGGATCGAGCGGTGATAGCGATACGGTTGTAAACGCTGCCACTGCAAAAATCGTGGGAAGTTATGAAAGCCTGACTTCAACCACCACAACAACAAACAAACTGCTGCTTCAGGCTGACAGTGTCAGTGTGGAAAACAGCGATGTCACCCTTGAAGTGTATGATCTTGGTAAAAACGGTGAACTTATCAAAGATGAAAACGCTTCATGTGAAATTACCGGGCCTAACAGCTATGAATGTAGCGTTGAGCCTAACGGCAGCTATGTCGTAAGGGTTGTGCAAAAACTTGAAAACGGAAAAGTCGCTGTACTCAATACCACAGCAGTTGTAAAAGAGGGTACGTCCGAAGCGGACGTAACAAAAGAGACTACTCTTGTGACTCAGGTTGTAACCCAAAAAGTAAAAGAGTCTCTTGAGAGTCTGAAAGATTACGGGATAACGGACGACGTAATTCAGGATATTATCGAAAAAATAATACCTGTTGTTCAGCAGACGATTGAAGAGAAAGTAAAAAGCGGTGAGATTGTTATAACGGACGCCGATTTTATAGTTCCGGATGAAAACGCTACCTTACCGACTACGACCGTTACTGATGCGGCAATAATTAGTTCGGAAATTGACGACAATGTAAGCGCAATTAACACGGAGATCGTTCAGCAGCAGGTTGATGAGAACCCTGAAGTTGAAGATAACGCAAGACTTGTGGCGATTGAGGATTACCTCAAGTTTTTAATGGGGCAGGACAACAGTACGAATAAAGAGTTTATTGACGAACTTGCCGATTTCTTAAACGAAGTGAATGACAAAATCGATATTAACGAATCTCAGATTTCAGACTACATTACGGTGGACCAGTCACAGATTGACGAAGTGAAAAATATGATTTCAGATCTTCAAAATAAAGTAAATACGGATCTTCCGAGCGTAGTTTCCCAGTATCCGTTTTTTGAAAATCCGATTTATATAGATGCTTTAAACGACTTTAACGTAAGTGATTTTAAAATTGAAGGGACAATTCAGCTTTTACTGCTTGACGGTCTTGTACAAAACAGCGAATTTACCGTAAGCGTATTTAAAAAGATCCTTGATGAAAATCCGTCAATTGCGGACAAATACAAAAAACCGGTAATCGTATTTACGGATAATTACGACAGCCTTTATTTTGGGGTAAGTTCTGTTTATAACGTATTTGAAGAAAACTCTTCAGTAGACGTGCCTGAAATACAAAGCGCCACAATCACATACAAAGACAACGAAGGGAATGAAAAAACCGCTCAGATTGAAGTCTCACATGACGGCACTTACGAAGGGTTTGAACAGTACAGCGCTGATTTAAGCGATATTACTGATATTCAGCCGTATGCCACTGTGACTTTAGAGGCGAAATTTACAGACAACAACGTATCAACCGCACAGTTTGCTTACGTACCGAGTAATGTTGACACAAGCTCTGAAACGATTGATTTTGACATAACTTCGGCATCAACCGTATATTCTGATAAAAACGAAACTGATTATATCCTTACATGGACCGATATCTTTTCACTTAACGGTTTAAGCGTCGGATATAAATTCGAACAGGAACTTCCTGCCGATGTAAATACGAGCGAGCTTACCTATTGTGATTATGTAATGAACAATACGTGTTACATAGACAATATGTACGGAAGCGGTCTGAAAATCAAAATATTCAACGGTGAAAACAACATAACACTAACACCTCAGCTTATTGATGAAAACGGAAATATCGTAGGAAAACTTGACAGCGTGTCTAAAACGATTGAACTTAAAAACACAGCCGATGTTGCGGGAAGTACAACCGTTCAGGTAAGCGGAAGCGTTAACACGTCACATCCTGATGAGTATAAAGTGGCTTTAATCAGGGATGAAGGAAACTGCGACGACAACGGATGTACGGATACATATACAATCGTTACCGAAACGAATATCTCAAACGACGGTACGTATACCCTTGATGTAAACCTAAGCGATATTATTAGCTATACAACCGACTCACAGTATATCGCATATATCGTAGGGGTTCTTCCTAAAGATACGGATACAATCAACGAACCTTGGGATTTTTATTGGCCGGATGATCTGATTTTCATTTCAAAAGACTATTATACGGATACGTTCATCGTTGAGAAATACCTAAACGACGGTACTTATGAATCAGAACCGATTTATGAGGCCACAAACTTCAGCGGTATAAACTTCACTCTTTATGACGACTATGAATACACAGACGATGAAACATATAGCGACGATGCAAACTATACTGAAGATGAAAATTACACAGAACCGACATATATCGATGAATCGAACCTGAGCGCTTATCTTATCGACAAACCTCAGAGTTTCGAACTTGACGATGTTGCGAATAAAACGTTTAGTATAATCACCAAAGAGCCGATTTCGATTGAATTTGATGAAAACGGTGTTGCAAATATCACACTTTCTGAATTCAACCAGACATATACCGCAAAATATGAAAACGGATATGTAAATCTTTACAACGGCGATAAAACTGTTGCACAGTTTGAAAAAGTAAAAGAAGATGACAACGGGATTATAGCTTTAGGAACTTCGACTTATGAATACACATATACAGATCCTGAAACAAACGAAACTGTTACTGTAAACGAAAGATATCAGTATCTTGATGCGTGGGTTGCAAATATTGATCCGGTGGATATGGGCAGTATAAGTCTTCCTTTTACATATTATGACGAATACGGAAACACATGGACGTTTAACGACGACGGTACGGTTATGACTCCTTGGGGCAGCGAAGGAAACTATACCATTGAAGACGGTAAAATTGTTATGACTGACTCTTATGAAGATGATGATTCAGGATTCAAAGAGATTACGGCTATACAAATTGTCTCTAAAATAGACAGATATTACGTAATAATGAACGAATCAAACTGGACAGACTGGAGAACCAGTGACGAATATAAAGATAAAACGTTTAATGATCTAATTGATTCAAATATTTCGGTGTTCGGATATTACTTAAATTCCGACGGAACCGTTACTGATGAATATTCTCCTGAAGATGTTAATGCGACTTATGAACTGATAAGTGACAAGGAAGTTAAACTCAATATCTGCTACAGTGATGAAACATGCTGGAGTATTGATATTAAAATCGATCCTGAAACAGGAACTGTTTATGAAGAGGACTATAGTGTATGGCCTGAAATAGTATCTGATTCACCTATAGTTGAACTTCCGGCTTCCAAAAAAACACCTACGAACTTTAAAGACTATATTAAAAACGTAAGAGAAAGTATCGCTAAAAAAGCATTTTAATGAGATACTTTCTTCTTTTTTTTCTTTTTACATACTCCTTTGCCGTTAAAGACTATCTTGTAAAGCCGAAACTTTTTTTAAACAGTGTTTTGTATTCGGGTGTGACGTATTATCCGGAAAGGCTTGATTCGGATATTGGCGGGGATGATAAAAATATTTTTAAGTATTCCGGTCATTTCAGGGTTATATACGGTAAAAGCTATGAAGAAAACGAAACAGTACAAAAACTCGCCCTTACTCTTTTGGATATCGCAAACACCGTATGGCAAAAGGAAATTGATGAGTTCGGATTTAAAGAGCCGAAAAACACCGATCTTTATTATGTGGACATCTATATTGCAAATACCGATGCATATAATAAAGCTCAGGGAAACTACGTAACCATTTCGGACTCTTATGCGGGGTATGCCACAAGTTATATGGATGCGACTCCGTATTTTGTCATAAACCCGGATATGGATGAAGATCTTTTAAAAGTTACGGTCGCGCATGAGTTTTTCCATACCGTACAGTATGCCTACGGGCTTGATTTTGTAAGTGATGAAATTTGGCGTAAAAACATCTGGTTTTTAGAAGCGTCCGCAACAATGATGGAGGATGAGGTGTATGACGATATAAACGATTATATCGGTTATCTTTCGTATTATGTACCTTATACGAATTACGCAATAGATTACACAAACGGCGTAATGGAATACGGCAAAGTGCTGTTTGCCAAGTTTTTGAAAAACCGTTTTTCCATGAACTTTATAAAAGGCGTGTTTGAGGGGTACAGAAATGATGAAACCGTCTTGCAAGCCATACAAAAAGAGGCGCTTTATTACAATGAATCTTTTGATGATCTGATGGTGGAATATGCAGAGTGTCTTACGGATATGGGCTGTTTTAAGGATTCGGCTCTTTTTCCTGAGGTGAGAAAGTTTTTGCTTCAGGATTCGAAAAGCGTGGGCTTTTACGGAATACTTTACATTTCAAGCGGGGCTGACAGATACCTGTACGCTTCAAATCCGCAATATCTGCAAAGCGATTTTAATGGGGAAAGCGGCTATATCGGCAGTGTAAACGATAACGGTTTGATATTTATAAACAAGCTGAATAAAAACGTACTGAGCGGTTTTTTGCAGTACAATGTTTTTAACGGATACACCCTGAAAAAAGGGTGGAACCTGATTAGCAATATTTTTGAGAGGGATATCGGTTTTGAAGATCTGGACGCAAATATCACATGGGTCTTAAGAGACGGAAAGTACTGCGCGTATTCAAAAGATCTAAGTATGCTTTTAAAAATCAAAAGCCTTGATTTTGACTGTAAGGATAACTTCCTGCATCCGTTGGAAGGTGCATGGGTGTATGTTGATAGGGATAAAAACTTAAGCATAAACGATCGGACTCTTGCCGGGAGTAAAAGTTATAAAAGCGGTATTGTGGGGTATCCGAGTGTAATGCTTCCCGAAAATATGCCGGTTGAGAGCATCTGGTATTACGATGAGGGAAACTGGAGTTACTTTTCGGATAAAGAGTATAATTACCAAAAAATTGATAAACTCCTGCCCGGCAGGGGGTATGTTGTTAAAGAATGAGATATGAAAAAAATAGTGTTTTTTATTTTGGCGGCAATGTTGTTTTACGGCTGCGGAAACACCTCTACAACCGAAGATACCAATACCACAGGTATATTAACACCTCCCAAAATCCCCAATTGAATCATTTTTTGATAAAATTGTATAAAAAAAGGTTTTTTATGAAAAAAGCGTTCAGTTTGATAGAGGTAATGATTGTTATTGTGATATTGGGGCTTATTGCTTCGCTTGTTGTTCCGAATCTGATAGGGCAGGGTGAAAAGGCGAAAGAAAAACTTGTGTGCATCCAGATGAAATCGCTTAAAGACTCACTTGATTCGTTTAAAATAGACGAAGGTACATACCCTACGACTCAGGAGGGGCTTGAGGCTCTTATTAAAAACCCTGATCCTCAAAAATATAAAAACTACCCTCAAAACGGATATTTAAACGCTAAAAAATTACCGAAAGACCCTTGGGGGAATGATTATATTTACGTAAACAATGACGGAAACATCGATATCATATCCCTCGGTGCCGACGGTAAAGAGGGCGGCAGCGGCGAAAATAAAGACATTAGATTCAGCGAATGCGCAAATTAGGGTTTACGTTAGTAGAGCTTCTTGTAGTTATAGTTTTAATAGGGCTTATAAGTTTCCTGGCAATAAGGCTTCCTTCTTTTTCATCCTCCTCATCTCTTAGCGACCTTTTAGATCTTTTAAAGCCGGATGGTAGCATAACCGTATATAAAAACGGAGAAATTACCGGGAAAAAAGTCGATTTCAAATGCGATTCCCCCGTAACATACGTATATAAAAACGGTAAATTCGAAGTAAAGGAGTACGGGGAGGGGGTATTGTTTGAATATAATGTCAAAAACGGTAAAGGTGATAGTTTTATACTCGAATGCGGCGGGGGGTATTATGTGTTTAAACCGTTTTTTATTAAAAAAACCGACTCTTTCGAAAAGGCAAAGGAGCTTTTTACATACGAAAAATACAAACCCGAGGAAGGGAGTTTTTATTGAAAGCGTTTACGTTAATTGAAGTTATTATCGCCGTGGCGTTGTCGTTTGTCATAAGCGCCGTGGCGTTTTCCATAGCTTCGAATACAAAGCATTTTATCTCCTTAAGCGAACAAAGAAACGGTTTTTACTATAAAGCAAGTGTTGCGGCTTTGGAGAGTGACGGCAAAAACGTATATGAAATGCTAAAGGGGTTTAATATCAGAAACGATGCGGTTATAAAAGATCTAAAAAGAGACAGGTTTGAAAAAAGATCTTTTACAGAGTATTCCACTACTGAAAATATAGACAACAACCGTATAACGGTAACGTTAAACAGAATAAAAATATATGATAAACACAATTCGTTAAACATCTATTATCCGGAAATAAAATGAAAAGATCTTTTACGCTTATAGAACTTCTGATTTCAGTCGTTATCCTTTCGATACTGTTTCTTGCGTTAAGCAACGTAATAGCGTATCTCAGTAACTCTTCGGAGTTTATCAAAAAGAAATACTTTTCCATAAAAGATGAAAAGATCTATTTGAAGGTTCTTTATTACGATATTTTAAATGCGGATGAGGTCGGTATAAAAAGTTCCGGGAATTATACGGTTTTAAGGCTTCACACAAAAAACTCCCTTTATTCTATATCAATGCCGTATGTAATGTGGTATGTGAGTAAAAAGGAAAACTCGTTAATGAGGCTCGAATCACCGCAAAAAATAAACATACAAAACCTCGGGGAGAATTTTTATTTGGATAAATTCGCACAAAATGTTAAAATATTCAAAATATATAAAAAAGACGGCAAGTATTTCGTCTACGTAAAAACGAAAAAACCTGTTTATTTTGAAATGTACAAAGGATTTTGATGATTGTAAAAGCGCTTGAGAGTAAATACAAACCGACAGACATTGCGGTCGGAAGTGCGAGGAGCTGTTATTTCGGAAAGCATATCGTAACGCCCGAGAGTGCGTCGCAGTGGGATAAAAAGAATGATTTATTAAATTCGATATTCAAAGCCGGACATCACACAACCCTTATGCATTACAATTTTACGTTTTTGATTGAGGGTATGAGCAGGCTTTTGATCTGGAGGCTTTTACACGCGCATCCTTTTTACAATTCCGAACAGGTAAGCCAGAGATACGCCAAAATGAAAATCGAAAACTTCACATACCCGAAAAACGCGGACAGGGAGAAGTGGCAGAAATATTATGAAAATATGTTTTTTTATTATGAAAAACTAATAAAAGAGCTGACCCCGGAAATTGAAAAAGTACTTCCTAAATTTAAAAAAGGTGAAGCGAAAAAAAGAGCCCAGGAGTTTGCGAGATATCTGCTTCCTATGGGTATGAACGCACATCTTTACCATACCGTAAACATCATTACAGCCCTTAGATACATAAACGCCGTAAAGGTTATACCTGAAGCGAAAGCTGAAGCGGAGGAGTTTGTATCCCAAATGATAAGGGAGATGCTGAAAATAGATGAAAACCTGGCTCCTTTAATTGAGTTTGCCCAAAATGAAGAGGTTGTGTTTCCGAATATTGATATAGAAAAAATAAAAAAGGCAAAAAACGTAAGCAAAAAGGTAGAGGTGTTTGACATAGTGGATTACGATTTTGAACTGAACGCCAATTATGCCGGGGTTCTTAGGACTTCAAACATATACCTTGACGAAGCGATACTGGGGAGCTTTAATTCGTACATAAAGCTCTCATTAAGCGCGGACGCCCAAAATCAGAGACACAGACGCTCACCTGCCGTCAGAGCGAAGCTCGAGAGTATGTATAAAAGGGATTTTTACATGCCGAAAATCTGCAACAGCGTAAAAGAGCTGTACTTAAGGGCTGTTGAATATTCATACGACTTTTTTGAAAACCAAAAAGAGATTTTAGGTTTCGGTGAAGCGGCGTATGCGCTTCTTAACGCACACAACATCGAAATAATCGAGCACAACGATTTTCAGGAGTTTGCGCATAAAGCCCAGATGAGGCTTTGTTACAACGCCCAGGAGGAGATATTCGACATAGTCTACGCTCAGGTTGAAGAGCTTAAAAAAGCGGGAGTCAGGGCTGCGGATAAATTTTTACCGCCTTGTACGCTCAGATATAATGAAGGTATAAGACCGGTATGCCCTGAAGGGGACAGATTCTGCGGTGTTAAAGTATGGAAAATGGACTTTGATGAATACGAAAGGCTGATATAGCCGAAAGAGTTAACATGAAAATACAGGATTATCTTTACAGTGAGTTTGATTCGAATATTGTAGAAGAGTTTTTGATGCTTCTTGATATCATGGAGGATAATCTTGATTTGACAATCGAGAGGCTGTATACGGAGTATGACGATGCGATAAACGATCTTTTCAGGATGTTTCACAACCTTAAATCCGCAACGGCGTATCTTAAAATCGACAGAATTAAAAATTTCGCCCATTTTGTGGAGGATGTGCTTGATAAGGCGAGAGAGAAAAAAGAGGCAAACGAAGAGCTTATCGACTGGCTTTTTAAAGTGGCGGACCAGTTTCACGAGTGGTACGGAAATATTGACAGAAATGAAGAGCTCGCACCTCTTCATACGGATATTTTCAAAGTTCCCAAAATATAATTTATAAGGAGTTTTGTTCGTGAGAAACAAAGACAACGAAGCTATTTTTATCGAAAGAATAAATAAAATAAACCCTCAGATTCTTGAGGGTCTGAAGGAGAAAAAAGAGTTTTCATTCAGAATAAACCGCCACAAAGCGGGGCTTGAAGCGGTTGAGGAGTTAAAAAAGGAAGGGTATAACCCAAAACCTGTTGAGTGGAGCGAGTGGGTTTACACGCTTCCTATTGAGGATAGGAAAAAAATAACCAAATCCAAAACATACACGGCCAATAAAATTTATATTCAAAACCTCTCATCCATTATTTCGGCACTTTCTCTGGATATAGACGAAAACGACTGGGTTTTGGATCTTGCCGCGGCACCCGGGGGTAAAAGTCTGATATTCAGTGAAAAAGCAAAAAAAGTAAGCGCGGTGGAGCCTGATAAAAACAGGTTTTTCAGAATGAAAAGAAACTTTAAAGAACACGGCGCCAAAAATATCCAGACATACAATAAAGACGGAAGATTCGTGTATAAAGCCACGGGGGAGATGTTTGACAAGGTGTTTTTGGACGCTCCTTGCAGTTCCGAAGCGCATATTGATTTTGACGAGGGGATTACATGGTGGAACCTCAAAAGGGTAAGGAGATTTTCAAAACTCCAAAAAGAGCTGATAATTTCGGCTTTTGAAGCTCTTAAACCGGGAGGCGAGATGATATTCGCCACATGTACGTTTGCCCCTGAAGAAAACGAAGAAAGTGTGGATTTTTTATTAAACAGATATGAAAACGCCGAAGTTGTGGATGTAAACCTTCCGATTGAGAATATCCAAAAAGGCATAACCGAGTGGGAAGACAAAAAATACCACCCGGATGTCGCCAAAACCGTCAGAATTCTCCCAAAAGGCGCTTATTCCGGCTTTTATTTTGCAAAAATAAAGAAAAATTAAGAGTTAAACTTCTCTTTTGCCGCTTTAAGCGCCGCTATGACGTCGTCAATGTTTTCATAAGGTATATGCGCTTTCCAGTCAGGTTTTTCATTATCTCCGTTTAGTGAAATACCGATACTGACAACCGGCTTGCTGCCTTCCCCGTAAGGTTCTTTGATGTGTGATACGGTAATAAGCCCTTCTTTTGTGTTTGCAAGAGGAAATTCCGCAATAAGTGTGTTGGTTTTCATATGAAGCCTTTTTTATTTATTATATCACAAAGGAGTGAAAAAAGAGTGTTTTAAATAAATGTTTGGGTTTGCGATAATTTAGCGTTATATCTGTTTGATAAAGGCTTCTATCTCTTTTTGAAGGTGTTTTAGATCTTTTGAGTTGTCGATTAAAAAGTCGGCTTTTTGTTTTTTAAGCTCAATATCGAGCTGGTTGTTAAGTATTGAAAGCGCTTCTTTTTCGCTTACGCCGTCTCTTTGCATAACCCTTTTTACCTGCAGTTCTTTCGGGGCGTAGATTACGAGGACTTTATCAAATTCAGGGTAGTTTTGTTTTTCGAAATAAAGCGGCAGGTCCACAAAATATTTAACGCCGTCTTTTTCATATTTTTCGGCAAGGTTTATTACCCTTTTTCTAACTTCCGGCAAAATGATGTTTTCGAGGGTTTTTAGTTTTTCTTTGTCGTTGAATACTATGCTTCTAAGCTCTTTTCTGTCGGTTGTGCCGAAAATTTCTTTTATTTTGTTTTTTTGTTCTTCAAAAACCTCTTTGCTTATTTCGTCCGCGTCTATTATTTTGTAGCCGAACATTTTTAAAAAGGAAGCGACGGTGCTTTTGCCCGTCCCTATTCCTCCCGTTAATACTATTGCGTTAGAAAATTTTTCACTTTTCACTTTACACTTTTCACTTATAATTTAATTACGTCTTTGATATTTTCAAAAATATATTTAGGTAGCACAAAACTCGCAAGGTGAATGTCCGTATGGTAGTAGTGGGTGTTTTCAACAAAATCGCTTCTGTGTCTGATAAGATCCGCTGTAGGGTGAATCTCTTTGCTTGCGAATACGAGGGCTTTTCTTGAACCGTCGTCTTCAATGAAATAATACGGCATTACAATATAAAACAGTTTGCTAAGATTTGCAAAAAGATCCCTGTCTTCAAGTGATGCGGCGGTTGTGATATAAATACCTTTGTCATTCAGTTT
>Ga0256843_1001486_pt1 | contig 18442 bp, 18 predicted proteins | sample AlvinellametaG_FD_191572 | JGI IMG/M metagenome (GOLD analysis project Ga0256843, IMG submission 191572) | Pompeii worm associated microbial communities from hydrothermal vent at the East Pacific Rise, Pacific Ocean - Alvinella | ecosystem: Host-associated > Annelida > Integument > Unclassified ... | reverse complement strand
CAACTGCTTGATGGCATTAGTCCAAACAGTGACTACACACCACTCTCTTTAACCATTGGAGAGCCACAGTTTGAGACGCCACAGTTTATTTTGGACGCACTCAACACCAATGCTACTTTACTCAACAAATACCCTAAAACATCAGGAGAAGAGGTACTACGCCAAGCGATGCTTAGCTACAACCAAGCACGTTTTGGACTCACGTTAGAGAACAATCAGATTATCCCTACCTTTGGTACACGTGAAGTATTGTTTAACTTTCCTCAGTTTTTACTCCACGACATTACAGAGCCTGTAATGGCTTTTCCTAACCCTTTTTACCAGATCTATGAGGGGGCAGCAAAGGCAGCACGAGCAGAGGTGATTTACCTTAACTTAAATGAAGCAAACGACTTTCAACCTCAAGTAGACGAAGCGGCACTTGAGCGTGCAGATTTTGTCATTTTAAACTCGCCTAACAACCCTACAAGTTCGGTGATGTTGATGGAAGATTTAAAAAAGTGGGTAACCCTTGCGCTTAAACACAACTTTGTCTTACTCAACGATGAGTGTTACAGTGACCTCTATCTTGAAGAGCCATTGCCCTCTTTACTCAATGCCAGCATTGAAGTGGGCAACAGAGAGTTTAAAAATATTTTAGTTATCAACTCCATCTCTAAACGCTCTTCTGCCCCAGGGTTAAGAAGTGGGTTTATCGCAGGAGATAGCGACATTTTAAAAGCCTATATGGTTTACCGTACTTACGTGGGCTGTGCGTCACCTTTACCACTACAGCACGCAGCAGCCGTAGCATGGGCAGACCAGAAGCATGTAGAGATTTTTAGAGCAAAATACAAAGAGAACTTTGTTGTGGCAAAAGAGGTTTTAGGGGTAGATGCCCCTAAGGCAACCTTTTACATCTGGCTTAAAGTCAAAGATGAGATAGCCTTTACTACCTACCTTTATGAACACTATAATCTCAAAGTAATACCGGGTTCCTTCTTGGGACGCCAAAACGAGGGAGAGGGGTATGTTAGACTTGCCCTTGTCCATGAAGCAGAGATAACGAAAGAAGCACTAGAGAGAATTAAATTAGCATTGGAGAAGAACTAAATGGATATGCCAGAAGTACACGTAGAAGAGTTAAAAAAAGACCCAGAGTTTTTAGCAAATATTAAACGCCTTGAGCAGGAGTGTAAAAACGAAGAGAGCATCGCAAAAGGCTACCAGCTTTTAGATGCCCACCTTGTCATTGAGTCACCAGAAGATGAGATAAATGAAGTCTTTACCTTCATTGTTAACACAGCATTTGACAGACTCGCAGAGTACCTCTCTAGCCATAAGCAGTTTGATGTGCTTAACAACGAAGAGGAGAGAGCCATTGCTAGAGCCATCTACGAACATGCCATTCAGCGTTACAGCGAAAATGACAAAAAAGCAGCCAAAGAGATGTTTTTGGTACTCTACCACACTATTGACCACGCAGAGCTCAAAGATGCTATGATGGTACACGCAGCAGCGGTTATGGCAGGTAACAGCTTTGAAAACTTCATAGAGGAGATGGTAGATGTAAGTGAAGTAGATCCTAACGATCCATTGGCATTTTTTATCCAGACTTTTGTACAGCCAACGGACATTTTACTTGCAATGTTTGTGAAGTATGTAGAAGAGGGTAAGCAAGAGCTTAAAGTGCTTGAAGAAGACAAAAACGCATAGAGAGGATAGGATGAAAATACACTTTATAGGCATTGGAGGCATAGGACTCTCTGCGTTGGCAAAGTTTTTACACAACGATGGACACGTCATCTCAGGCTCAGACATTAAGCAGACAGAAATTACCAACGATTTAGCCACCAATTTTGATGCCAAAATTACCATTCCTCACCATAAAGATGCCGTTGAGGGGGTCGATATGGTCATCTACTCAGCAGCCGTGCGTCCAAACAACCCTGAGTACCAAAAAGCAAAGGAGTTAGGCATAGAGCTACGCTCACGTAAAGAGGCACTCAAGTTCATTTTGGGTAAAAAAGAGGTCTATGCTGTAGGGGGTGCTCACGGAAAGAGTACCACCTCTGCGATGCTCTCTTCTGTAATGCCACAGAGCAATGCCCTCATTGGTGCCATCTCTAAAGCCTTTGGTTCTAACGTACGTAACTACCCCAATGACAAAGTGGTCTTTGAAGCCGATGAGAGTGATGAGAGTTTCTTAAACTCCAACCCCCATTTAGCCATTGTAACCAACGTAGAACCAGAACATATGGAGTACTACGGCTACGATGAAGTGCGTTTTTACAACGCTTACAAAAACTTTTTGAGTCTGGCTAAAGTACGTGTAATAAACGCTGAAGACAGCTTTCTTGCCTCTTTAGATATGGAGAGTATTAAACTCTACCCAAGCACAGACATACGCAACATTGAATTTGTACTGGTCAATGGCGAACCCCATACCAAGTTTGAACTCTTAGAGCTTGGTGCATTTGAAGTCTTTGGGTTTGGAAACCACATTGCCCTTGACGCTGCCCTTGCCATCTTAGCAGCCCTAGAACTAGGAGAGGAGCTTGAAGCCATACGTGCCAACCTCTTAGACTACAAAGGCATTAAAAAACGTTTTGACATTGTGCAAAACCAAGAAGAGTGTGTGGTCATAGATGACTACGGACACCACCCCACCGAGATAAAAGTAACCATGGAGTCACTTCAATCTTACAAGAGCCTACGTAGTTTTAACCAACTCAATGTCATCTGGCAACCCCATAAGTACTCACGTACCATGGACAACCTTCAAGGTTTTGTTGAGTGTTTTGAAGGGGTAGATGAGTTGGTCATCTTACCCATCTGGGCAGCAGGAGAGATTGAGGTAGAGATTGACCTTAAAGGGGCATTTTCACGCTACAAGCTTTTGATGGCAGATAGTGTTACCAAAGAAGATGGTGTGGTAAAAGTACTCAAAGATGGACACACTATTCGTGAGTACACTGAGGGCTTAGTCACTGCCTTTGGGGCAGGAGACATTACTTACCAGATACGAGGTGAGGGGTAACTATGAAGAAGATAATAACAACAGTATCACTTTGTATGGCACTCTTTGTTCAAAATGGTTTCTCAGAAGCAGTTAAAATCAGTGATGTAGAAAGAGAGTACACCGTAACGCCTACGGTTAATGCATCAAACATGTTAAAGCAGCAACTTGATTTTGGTCTTTTTAGTACCACAGGAAATAGTGACACTTTAAGTATCAATGGAAAGTATGCACTCTCTTTTACGCTTAAAGGGTACAATGCGAATGATTTGAAAATTGCTGGGGATGCGTCGGTATTTGTAACCAAAAATAATGGGATTCGTGATAATGAAGAGTACACTATAAACCTTGGTTTAGAGCAAGAGCTCTACCAAGGATGGCTTGGCTATGGGGCGGTGAGTTGGTTGCGTAATACCTTTAGAAACTTTGATAGTAAATATGCCGTTGGCATAGGTGTAGGTAAACAAGTATTTGAGCAACAAAACCATAGCTTAAAAGTGAAATTAGGTGTAGCTTACAATAAAGAAGCCTACAGTAACCTACAAGCAGACAATACCTACGCTTCGTTGAATGAGTATGCACAATACGCATATCAGATAAATGAACTAAGTGCTTTTGTTGTAAAAATAGGGGCATCACAAAACTTTGAGGACTTGAATGACTATGATGTTTTGAGTGTAGCAGGCTTACATTTTTCACTCTCCCAAAATATATCTCTAAGCTTAGAACAAGAGATACGCTACGATAAAATCCCTCCAGTAGGCTTTAGTAAAACCGATACAAAAAGTATTGTGAGGGTAGGGTATAGTTTTTAACCCACACTTTTGTTTTATGCAAATTTAAAGTTAATAGTGTAAAATTTCGGAAAGGGTACACAGAAACGATAGGAAGGTCGAAGTTCCTATCGTCTTGTGAGATTAATTTCTTAATCTGTGTTCTTTTGGCTTTTCTTACAATCTCTATAATTCAACCACAAATTATCTCCTCATCTCTAAATCCATACATTGATTAAATATGCTATAATCCTAACAATTTTTACAAGGAATATAACACGTGACAGCGGCACACCATAATGAAAAATCAATCATACAAAAACTTGACCTTGATGGGTATGTTAAACAGTTTCAGACCTTTTTAGCCAGAGAGAAGCCTGTGGCGATGCAGGGAGATATTAACCAGCATTATCGTTATATTAAGGCTCTTTCTAAAGTACAGTTTCCTACGCCTTTTGTTGTGCCTAACTTAGACCATGAGCTTGCACGCATACAAAAACAGGCCGTACTTGGGCTAGATGAGATTTATGCTTTTGTGCAAATGTTTTCCTACTTTAACAAGTTGAGTGCGGTAGGGTTTACTGAGCCTCTTGTTTCGTGGATACAAGGTATTGATATACCTGAAGAGATTGTCGATGTTATAGGCTATTTTACTGATGAGGGGCAGATAAACCCTGAACGTGATGCAGAACTTTACAAACTAGAACGTGCCATTAAGCAAAATAAATCTGATATTAAAGAGACGCTTTATAAGTTGGCTCACTCCTCTAAACTTAGAGATTATTTGGTTGACACACAAGTGCATTTTAATGGGGGAGAAGAGACCCTTTTGGTGCGTGGTGGGTTTAACAATGCCATTAAGGCTACCGTGGTAGCACGTAGTTCGGGTGGTTTTTTTTACATTTTACCACAAAGCATTTCTCACCTCAAAGAGAAAGAGTCTATATTGCTTTCAAGTAAAGAAGAAGTGGTCTATCGTTACTGTAAAGAGATTTCGGCACTCTTTTTTAAATGGGAGCGTTTTTTAAGCTTTATTAACAAAGAGTATGACCGTTTTGACCACTACCAAGCACGGGTGAGTTTTGCCAGAGCCAAAGAGTATGAGTTTGTCTTGCCAAGCAAGTCTAAGCGTATTAAGCTTGAAGGGTTTGCCCACCCAGCTATTGAGAATCCTACGCCTGTGAGTATGGATTTTAACAAACAGATTATGTTGATAACCGGGGTCAATGCTGGAGGGAAAACGATGCTGCTTAAGTCGATGCTCAGTGCGGTTTATATGGCTAAGTATTTGCTTCCTTTTCAGTGTGATGCAAGCCGTACCGAAGTGGGACACTACAAGAGCATAGAAGCCGTTATTGATGACCCTCAGTCTGTTAAAAATGACATCTCCACCTTTGCTGGGCGTATGCAGGAGTTTGCCAAACTCTTTAGCAAAGAAGATGCCATTGTAGGGGTAGATGAGATAGAGCTAGGAACCGACTCCGATGAGGCAGCAAGCCTTTTTAGGGTGATGTTAGATGAACTACGTAAAAAAGGTATTAGTTTCATTGTCACCACCCACCATAAGCGTTTGGCTTCACTTATGGCAACCGATGATGAGGTAGAGCTCATCGCTGCCCTTTACGATGAAGAGCGACGTGTACCTACCTATACTTTTTTGCAAGGAAGCATTGGAAAGTCGTATGCCTTTGAGACAGCTCAACGTTATGGAGTGCCTGTGGCTATTGTAAAACAAGCCAAAAAAGTGTACGGAGAGGACAAAGATAACCTCAATGAACTCATAGAAAAGTCCACTACCTTAGAGCGTGAAATGCGTATGAAAATAGCTAAAATAGATGAAGAACTTAAAGAGGTAGAAGCAAAAAAACGTGGTTTAGAAGAAGCAGAGTTCAAACTTCAAGAGAGTCATAGGAAAGCCATAGCAACATTAGAAAACCGTTATAATGCGGCAACTAAAAAGGCTCGTGAAGCCTTAAAAGCAAAAGAGTCAACAGAGGGAAGACGCTTACTCAATGTGGCACATCAGCGTAAAGAGTTTAAGCAAAAAGAGTTAGCAAAGGTAGAAGAAAGACCGTTAAAAGAGGGGGACAAAGTGAAGTACCGTTCTCACAAAGGAGAGCTACTCTCTTTGCGTGGGAAAGAAGCAACCATCATTGTAGATGGGCTTAAGATGCGTGTACCCCTTTCTCAGCTAAAGCACCGTGGTGACACTCCTAAACTCAAGCCTAAAGCACACAAACCCCAAGCCAAAGTCAATGTAGAAAAAAGTGGGGCAAGTGTATCGGTAAAACTCTTAGGAATGTACGCTGATGAAGCCATAGATACGGTGGACAAATTTCTCTCAGATGCCTTGGTCAATAACCTGAGTGAAGTACAGATTATCCATGGTACGGGGGGAGGTGTACTTGCAAAACTTGTAGGTGAGTACCTCAAAAGACACCCAAAAATTCAAAAGTACTACAGAATGCAAGGCAATCTTGGCATTACAATAGTGGAAATTTAATAAAGGAATGAAAATGAAAAAGATAAGCTTTTTAGTGCTTATTGCTATGATATTGAGCCTGAACGGCTGTGGGAGTTCTCCTACAATTGTATCTGAGAGTAATGAAACTGTAACTCAAGAGGTTGAACTTTCTACAGAAGAAGAGAGCACAAATGAGACATTAGAAGAGGATACCCTAGCGACTGATGTACTTATTATTAACAGTGAAGAAGAGAGTACTACAAGCACTACAGATGAGGAGAATAGTACGATTGAAAATCCCAAACCAGAGAGTATCAATGTTGGGTTTGGTGGGGCTTGTGCTTTTCCATTTACCTCAAAAGATGAAGAGGAACTCATTTGGGTAAGTGCAAAAGATTTAGTACTTGATGAAGCAATAGCGAGTAACGATTATTATGCGGAGATTAAAGTCTATGACCCAGATGCATTTAGTACCTTGCAAAGTTATTTGAAAAAGAGTAAATATGTTGTTTTTTGGATTACAAAAGGGTGGGAAGAGTCTTGGTTCAATTTAGATGAGATACAAACTTTAATTGATTCAGGATATACGCCAGTATTTAACTATTGGTATTTTGGAGATACCTTACTCAATGGACTACCTGATGATGATGCAAAAGAGGCGTACAATAGTGATGCAAAGAGAGTCTCAGATATGTTAGCCTCTCTCTCAGGAGAAGTACTTTTGGTATTGGAACCAGAATTTAATAAAGAGAGTATTGTTAAAGATGAAGAGACCCAACACCTTTTTGCAAATATTTTACAAGGTGTAGTAGATATTTTTAAAACAAATAATAGCAATCTTTTATTGGGATTGAGTATGATGGATACGGGTAAACGCAATGTGAATGAAGTAGAGAATTGTGGCTATGAACAGTGTGCATTGGGAGACAAAGAAGCATGGGAAAAACCAGAAATTGTTTATGAAGATTTATTGGAGAGTTTAGATTTTGTTGCCTTTAATCAAATGTTAGCATCATTTAGCCGTGACTATGAGAATCCTGGAGATTGGGACAATCCAAACCCACGAAATTATAGTGATGAAGAGTTGGGAATAGATTATTTTGCTGATCGTATGGTAAACTTTTCTACTTTTTTAAATGAAAAATATCATAAATTGGTCTTTATGCCCTATATGGCAATTGCTACAGCGACATGGAGTGATGAAGATGAAGATGGTGAGATTGATGAGAATGAAGTCTCTAAAAGTGGTTGGGTAGATAGAGCAGAATCTGTTTATAGAACTATGAGAGATAAGCGTGAGAGTTTGAAAGATGCAGGACTTTTTGGGTATGCAACAATGGCACTGTTTGATGACCCTCGTCATGACTATGGAGGATACCAATATTTTATGAATAATGAATATCATTTAGGTATTGTTGAAACAGGTGCACAAGATGAAGTAGATAGTGCGGCTTATGGTGATCTTACATTTAAAGGGGAGATTCTCTCTTTACTTTTTGGAGAATAGAGAACTTTTAACTCCAAAAGGTATAATAACTATAAATGATTTTAATCTAGGAGCGTATAGTGGATATTGCAGATGTAAAAAAAGAGTTAAGTGGTGATGAAAAAGTATTAGAGAGTGTCTTTAAGATAGAAACACTTTATAAAAAACATAAATATAAAATTTGGGGTATAGCCGCTGCAATTGTACTCTTTTTTGGTGCTAAAACCATTCAGGAGAATATGCACCAATCACAACTTGAGTCAGCAAATGAAGCATTTTTAGTACTTCAAAAGAAGCCAAATGATGCAGCTGCATTAGCAAAGCTTCAAGAAAATAACCCTAAACTTTTAGCACTTTTTCAATACGCACAGGCAGTAAAAGCAAAAGATGTAAAAACATTAACTACTTTAAGTCATAACCAAAACGATGTGATTGCAGATGCGAGTCACTATGCGGTATCGGTGTTAGATAAAAAGCCAGTAGATTCTAAGTTATATCACAAATTGGTACTTTTTGAAGAGGGATATTTAGCATTACAATCAGGAAATGAAAAATTGGCAAAAGAGAAATTGGAGCTTATTGATGAGCGTTCTTCTCTTTTTGTCCTTAGCCAATTTTTAAAACATGCAACGATAGAGGTAAAATAGATGAATAAATTTTTTATGAGTGGATCATTGGCTATAGCATTATTGGTTTCAGGCTGTAGCTCAAAGAAATATTTTGAACCAGAAAAGACATTTTCTGCAGCTAATGCAGAGCACGCTTATGGTGAAAATATTATTGATTTGAGTAGAGATGGTGGTACCTTAGATAATGGTTCATACTTAAGTAAGTCGGGTGTAAATTCACTTCCTTTAGGTGAGTCATACCGCTTTTTAAATGAAAATTCAGCCTATGTATTGGCAAGTAATCCAGAAGGATTATTGAAAATTATTGATAAAAAGAGAAAAAAAGTCTTGCGTATTGTTTCTCTTCATACACCTGTTGTCTCTGCGAGCATTAAAAATGGTGTGATTGCCTATATTTTAAATAACAATACCTTTGGTGTTTACAATATAAAACAGAATAAAAAAATGATTGAGAGTCGTTCAGAAAAAGTCTTCGCCATTGATACCAGAGCAGCAAGCCCTATGTTTATAGAAAATCTTGTAGTCATGCCTATGCTTGATGGTAAATTAATTATTGTCAATATTAACAACCCCGAAAATGCTAAAGTGGTTTATATCTCAAGTGAGAAAGCGTTTAATAATGTGATTTATCTGTCACGATTTGGTAACACAATGGTAGCAGCCACACCACACAGACTCATTACCTTAGGAAACAGTGGAAAAAAAGAGTATCAAGCAAACATTTCTGAAGTAGCTATTAATAAAGATAATATTTATCTCTTCACAAAAGAGGGAAAAATTATTTTACTGAATGCAAATTTAAAAGCACAAAGTGCAAGAAAGTTTAAATTCGCACACTATTCAGTTGCTACGGCATTTGATGGTAAAGTTTATGCATTAGATCAACATGGTTCACTTATTGTATTGAACGCTACACTCACAAAGTCAAAAGTTTATGATTTGGGCTCAGTAGATAAACCTGCATTTATTTCAGGAACAACACTTTATAAAGATGGTGATATGATAGACCTTACTCAATTAGGTTATGAATAATTCTAGTCAACTTTTAGTTGCATTTGAAGAGTATCTTAGTGTCACTAAGGCACTAGATACGCTGACTATTTCCTCTTATATTCATGACCTTTCTCAGCTAGAAGTCTTTACAAAAAAAGTCCTTACCGCATTGAATACTACCGATGTTCTGTCCTTTTTGTCTACGTTTGAAAATAAACGTACCTTGAACAGAAAACTCTCTTCCATTAATGCCTTTTTTGCCTTTTGTCATAGACATGAGTTTACCCATGAAAAAATAAAAATACCAATGGCAAAAGTACCAAAATCACTCCCTAAATATGTAGATATAAATCAAATTTTAGATGGAATTCATCTGATAGATAGAACTACACTCATAGGCTTACGTGACTATGCCTTGATTCTTTTTTTGTATGCGAGTGGGTGTCGTATTTCAGAAGCTTTGAGTGTACAACGTACCGATATTGTCGAGGGGTGGCTTAAAATTCGTTTTGCAAAGGGTGAAAAAGAGCGAGTTGTACCTTTAGCTCCTGTTGCTACAGAAGCCTTAGAAACCTATCTGAAAGCACAAACCTTTTCTAGCCCTTACTTGTGGCTTAACTATAAGGGAAACCCATTGAGCCGGATTTCAGCCTTTAAAATAGTGAAAAAGTATTTGGGGGTTTCACCACATGTTTTGCGACATTCGTTTGCCTCATCATTGATTATAGGTGGGGCAGATTTGAGAGTTGTGCAAGAGTTACTAGGACATGCATCGCTTGAGACGACACAAATTTATACCCACATAGAGAAACAAAATTTAGAAGATACGATGCATCGTTATCATCCATTAAAGGATAAGTATGAAAAAGATTATTGATTATTTACAAGAAAAAAACATTATTTTTAAAACATTTAAAGAGATATCTCCTAAAGAATTAGGGTCACGAAAGAAGATAAAACTCTATGTAGGTGTAGATTTAAAAGGCTACTATGCGGTAGTGATGCAGATAGAAAAGAAGAGTAGGGTACTACGTAAAGAGGTAGGTGATTTTTTTCTTTTACACGAAAAATTAGAAAAATATATTGACAGTGCTATTAAAAAGAAATACATCACTATTGATGCACCATTGTGTTCGCATGCAAAGAAGAAATTAGAAGCACATGGTTGGAAAGTATATGTTAAGTAAGAAAGGAGAGTGGTTATGAACAGAATGCTTTTAGTCGATATAGGTAATACTCACTTTCATATTTATGATGGAAAAAAGGTTGAACACTTAAATTATGCTGATGCCATAGAAAAATATAAAGAGCAAGAAATTCACTATATCTCTGTAAAAAAAGAGGGTCTAGAGCAGATAGCATCTTTTAGCTTATGGAAAAATATTTCTTCTTTTGTGCATATTGATGGGGAGTATGAAACCATGGGAGTCGATAGAAAATCGCTTTGTTTAAGTCATAATGAAGGGGTATTTGTTGATGCGGGTTCTGCAATTACGGTAGATATTGTTGAAAATGGCATCTATCAAGGGGGGTTTATTTTACCTGGGTTACATGCCTTTGTAAAATGCTATGGGGGTATCTCTCCTGCATTAGAAACTACCCTAGATAAAACGTTAGATTTAGAGCATTTAGCCAGTACAACAAAAGAGCAGATAAGCTATGGTATAATCGCGTCTATAAAAGCACTCATAAAGATGCATAGTCAAGGTAAAACACTCTATTTTACGGGAGGAGATGGAAAATTCCTCTCCTCTTTGTTTATGGGTGCAAAGTATGATGAAACTCTGGTTTTTCAGGGTATGATAAAGACAATCAAGGATAAAAAATATGTTAACAATAGCACTTCCTAAAGGTAGAATAGCGGAACAAACCCTAGAGATTTTTGCAGAGATTTTTGGTGGAGAGTTTAAATTTGAAGGGCGTGAGCTTATTTTAGATATGGGAGAGTTTCGTTTTTTGAATGTACGTAATCAAGATGTACCTACTTATGTTGAACACGGTGCAGCCGACATTGGTGTAGTCGGACTTGATGTGATTACTGAAAAAGAGTTAGATATTATTCAACTTCTTGACATGCAGTTGGGTAAATGTAAAGTGGCTATTGGTATTAAAAATGAAGATGAACTTGATTGGTCACGTCCAAATATTAAAGTGGCTACCAAAATGGTAAACATTACTAAAAAATATTTTGCTCAAAAAGCAGTGGGTGTGGAAGTGGTAAAACTCTATGGTTCTATTGAGCTTGCACCCCTTGTAGGTTTAGCCGATGCCATTGTGGATATTGTTGAAACAGGTTCAACTATGCGTGAAAATGGATTGAAAGTAGCAGAAGATATTATGGATTCTTCTGCACATCTTATTGCCAATAAAAATAGTTTTTATGGTAAAAAAGAGGAGATACTCTCACTCTATGAAAAAATAAAAACGGTTGTAGAGAGCCGTGGTTAATAATAGTTCAAATGCACTTGACCTCTATGCAAAAGTAGAGGATCTTTTAGGTGTAAAAGAGGCAGCGCCTCGACTCTATGCACACTACTTTCTTTTTTTAAACCCTTTAGTTACTGACAGACTTTTAGACGTAGGTTGTGGTTCTGGAGATTTTTTGCTTCAGATGCAAAAGGCTCTTGAGTTACCGTATGTCAAAGGCATTGATTTAAGCCCTGTTATGGTGTCAAAAGCACGTGAACAGCAGATTGATGCAGAGTGTATAGACCTATGTGATATGAATGAGAAATTTGATGTCGTTACTGCGGTTTTTGATATGCTTAACTATCTTCCCAAATCACAACTAAAAACATTTTTAAAATGTGTTGCTTCTACTCTCGATGATGGGGGCTATTTTCTTTGTGACATAAACACACTGTATGGTTTTGAAAATGTGGCAGTGGGTTCTTTTATTGAAGATGATAAAGAGCGTTTTCTTACTGTAGATAGTGATTTTGAAAATGGTAAATATATTTCAGAGTTTACACTTTTTGAACAAGAGGGTAGCCTTTACAAAAAATCACAAGAGACGATTAGACAATATTACCATACTGTAGAAGAGCTTGTATCGTATTCAGGCTTGTCATTGGTGTTAAGTGATGATGTTGATTTATATGAATTAGAAGAAGCAGATAAATGCTTTGTGGTATTACAAAAAGTATAATATTTTTTGGGTGTTAGGAATAAAGAGGTAAAGGTGCGTTTTATGCACCTTTGGTTGAACTATCTTACGTTTTCAAAAGGGTTTTCTACAACATTCTTTCTATCTACGATGTACGGAATAAGTGCTGTCTGTCTAGCTCTCTTGATAGCTACGGTTACAAGCTCTTGGTGACGTTTACAGTTACCTGTAAGACGACGAGGCATAATTTTAAATCTTTCACTTAGTGAAAATTTAAGACCTGCTAAGTCTTTATAGTCGATAAAATCAACTTTTTGCTCACAATATTTACAAAATCTTTTTTTAAACTTTCTTCTTTCTGCCATGGTGTTCTCCTAAAATGGTATTTCATCTTCATTGATGTCAATTTCTGGAATATTTGACGTCGGTTGCGGTTGAGCTGCTGGAGCCGATGGTGCAGGTTGACTATAGCTGTTTTGGTTCGGTTGGTTATAGTTGTTTTGCTGAGGAGCAGGTGCTTCGTAAGAAGAGCCCCCTTGCTGACTATATCCATTGCCACCCATAGGTGCTGCTTCATCTTTACTACCAAGCATCTGGAGGCTTTCCACAGTCACTGAGTGCTTGCTTCTTTTACTTCCGTCTTGTGCTGTCCACTGATCCAACTTCAATCTTCCATCTACTAAAACTTTGCTACCTTTACGTAAGTACTGGTTTGCAATTTCAGCAGTTCTTCCAAAGAATGTAATGTCAACAAAAAGCACTTCTTCTTTTTGTTCACCAGTTTGAGATTTGAATTTACGTGAAGTTGCAATGGCAGTATTACCAATGGCAGCACCACTTTGTGTATATCTTATCTCTATATCTCTAGTGAGGTTTCCTGCTAAAATTATCTTGTTATACATAAGGTTGCTCCTGTTAAGTGCTTTTAATTACGCTTCTGTTGATTCAGCTACTGGAGCTTCTTCTTTTTCAACTGCAACTGGTTCAGCTTTTTTGTTTGCTGATTCTACAAGTTTATTAAATTGAGCTAGCTCTTTGTTTTTCACATATTTAACAGTTAAGAATTTAATCACTTCTTCGTTGATTTTAAGATTTCTCTCAAGCTCAGTAATAAGTGTACCTTCTGATTTATAGAAAAGAACAGTGTAGTAACCTCTGTCATTTTTCTCTACTGGGTAAGCTAGTTTTCTCATACCCATATCATCAGTAGCAAGAAGTTCACCACCATTGTTAGCAACGATCTCTTTGATTTTTGCAATCTGTGCTGCTGTCTCTTCGTCTGTAAGTGTAGGTTTAACTACAAACAGTGTTTCATAACAAGTCATATTGTTTCCTTTTGGTTTAATAGCCCATTAAAAATGCGAATTTCTCAATTCGTCCAAAAATGAGCAAGAATTTTGGAAGGCATAGTATAGCAAAAATATCTTAGTATTTATTGAAATTAAAGGTAGCCTTGCAATTTAATAAGCATACTGTAAAGAAGTACCTCTTTTTGTGTCGTATGGGCTTTTTTGATGAGTAGTTCGCTCTCAAGTAAATGCTCATAGATTTTGAGCAAAGAAGTTGACTTTACACGTAGAGCAAGCTGGGCTTTTTGGTCTTCTATCTGCTTGGGTAGTTTGTATCCTAAAATGGCTGCAGAATCGACGTGTCCATTGAGTTTTATGTAGGCATGAAAAAGAAAAATTTGGTTGACAAAGTATTGTGTAGAGCGTAAAAGTGAAGCCTCATCTTCACCTATTTCTAAAAGTTTGGTAATGGTTTGGGTAATGGGCTTTTTATTGAACAAATCTATCAGTAGTTGTTCTGTGGCAAGTGGTGCGGTAGAGTAGACAAGTCTGTCAATGTCTTTACTTGTAATTTTAGACCCTAAAATAGCCAGTTTTTCAAGCTCATTGGCACACAGAGCGAGGTTGTTGTTAAGCACAAGCATAAGGTGTTGCAATGCATAATGGTCTATGTCTAGGCGTATCTCCTGTGCTTTTTGCTGTAACATTGTCACACCCTCACGAATGTTGGGTTCAAAAAAGCGTACCCATACTCCTCCTTTTTTCTCACTAAATGCTGCTTGCATACTCTTGGCATCTTTGGCTGCTCCAGCATACGCATAGAGAAAGTAGTTGTCTGGGTTTTTGTTGGCTAACGCCACAAGTACATCTAACTCCTTTTTAGGAATCTTCTTCTCTGACTTCACCACCACAAGGTTTGTCCCTCCAAACAAAGAGGTTTGCGACAAAAAAGCTTTTGCCTGCTCAAAACTCCACTCATCATGGTACAAAGAGAGCATAGACTCCTTCGCATCCAACTTCTTCACATAACTCTCAATATAATACTCAATCAAATAGTCATTCTCCCCATACAAAAGCACTGCTTTAGGAAACGCTTGTTTTAATCTTTGATCAAATTCTCTTTGGTACATTAGGAGGCTTCCTTTACTATCTTTGTAATTTCTATTTGAATAATTTCATAATATTATTACAAACTTCACTATTCAAAATATCATCTTTCTTAATAAAGTCACTTTTTGCAATAATGACAGCATTTGCCATACCTGAAAATTGTAGTTGTCCCGCTACAGAAATAATTGACTTTTTATTTTTAAATTTACACTTATTATTATAAATATTATCAAAAGGCTTATATTCACTTTGTCGTTCAATAGGAGTTAATATATTTGATGAAATAAAAGCTTCCGTATTTTGAAAAATCTCTTCATTATCGGGCTTCATTAAATCCAATAATATATCTTCAAGATAACCACCTACTGCACCTTTATGAAAAACATAACAACCCCAAGAATATGAATCTACATTTAAAATGATATTATGCTCTATATTTTTACTCAATGCTAATTCTTGATCAAGTTCATTTATTCTTTGATCAACAGTACTTGTATCTGCATCAAAAAAATATAAAAATTTGAAATTTAAATTAAATGAAGAAAAGTCATCCTCTTCAGCTTGAAGATTTTGATACATTGATAACAGTTCTTTTCGTTCAGTAGCTTTACCATCTCCTCCCATATTGTGAAATAATACTAACTCGTTATCTTTATACAATGCAACAGAAGGAATTTTATAAATAGGATTGAATCCAAGTTTTTTTTCAGATATATTTTTTTCTTCTCTTAAAATACTTAAATATTGTTCTCCTAATGGTTCTTTAAAAACTTTTAATTTTTTCTTATACTCTTTATATCCATGAATATATAAAATTTTTGATAAAAAAGCAATATCATGTTGTCCTTCACAAAATACTATTGTAATATTATCCATTTTGATTACCTCTTATATCAAGACCTATATTTTCAATAAGATATTTTAGTCTGTCCCCTCCAACATACTTTGTAGATATTTTATTATCTTTATTTTCTAGTAAATATGCTGATATATCATCATTTTTAAACTCATTATTCACAAAAGCATCAATACACTCTTTTGAGTGAGAAGTAATAAAAACTTGAACATTAAATTTAACAGCTAACTCTTGAATAAATTTTGTAAAATCAATTAATAAAGAATAATGAATAGCTGTCTCTAATTCATCAATCAAAAGTACACCATTTTTACAATAAGCAAAAGATAAAGCTATCTCAAATATTCGTTGTAATCCCTCTCCATAACTTGTAATATCTACAGATTTATCAGGAAAAACTTTTGAATCAACTAAAAATCTTTTAATATCATTTTTTTCTGTTAATTCAATATCTGTTATATTACTATCTACATACTCTTGTAGAAATTCAATAATTAAATGGAATTCTTTTACTTGAACATTTTTATGGTGCGTATTTAAAACCTCATTTCTGTTATAAAAATAAGGACTTTTAAAAATACTTTGACAAAGTACTTCTATTTTATTATAAAATCGTTGAATAGGATTATATTTAAATGTATGTATGAGATTTTCTAACCTATCTTCATCTATAATTGAAATTACTCTGTATGAGGCTAGGTAATCATCTTTTTTATCAATATCTGACACTTTATCTTTTTCAATTTCAATAGTAGTTTGAACTTCATTAAATGTACCTTTTATTTTAATGTTGGAATCAAAATAATCATCTAAATAAGCTGTATTTAATTGATCTAACTTATTTTTTAACTTAATGATTTCAAAAAATGCAGCAATATTATTTTGCTTCGTTAAAAGATAAATCGCTTCTAATAAAGTCGTTTTAGCACTATTATTAAATCCTGCAAAGATATTAATACGATTGAGATTATCAAGCTTAAAATTCTCAAAAACCTTATATCTCTCAATATCTATTGCTGAAAAATGATTATTTCTTCCTTTCTCAAAACAGATAGAAACATTATCACTTAATATCTCTAAAGAGTTAGACTGAGGTAAAATATTTAAAAATTTTGTATTTAATTTTTTAAGTTCCTCAATATCATCATTATCAATTAAATCTTGCAATCTATCCAAATCTTCTATACTTGTTTTTAAATTTTTAATACTTTTTTCATAACTCTCTTTTGCAATGCTTCCACTTGCGACTAAGCCTTGAGAAACACTTCTTTCTTCTTCCATTTTCTCTAAAGCATATTCATCCCCAATAAATTTAGCTAAATCTCTAATCTCTATAGATTTACTAATAATAGGTTCTTCCAAATGATAATTATCTTGATCACTATCATTAGGTTTAGAAATCCATGAAAAAAACCTTTCTGTATTAATTGTATCTGTTGCTTGATATAATTTTTCATCCCACTTTAACCATGCTTTAATATTTGGTTTTTTAATGGTCTCTTCAAAAATTGCATACATTTCACTTTTAAATTGATCACCAAAGTCACTCTCTTTATACTGTAAAATAAAATGATAAGCCCGTTGTGTTGTTCGTAATCTAGCTCGTGAGATACCTAAAGATTCATAAAGTTCTTCCTCTTTTTTTGTATAATCTTTTGTATTCCAATACTCTTCTAAATAATCATAAATTAATTTTGCTTGATTAATTGCAGGCCATTTTTTATTACCACTGATATGTTTAAGACCCATAATAATTCGATGACGTTCATCATTATCGTCTTTGTGAATTATAGAGGGAATTGTTTTAAATATCTGAGAATCTAATTTACCAATATCTCCACCTCTTTCAGATATCTCTTGTAATATTTTTAGTGCTGTAACTCGTCGATTTCCTTCTAAAACTAAATATTGTTTACTCCCCAAATCTTTTAATTGAATCATATCCACTTCTAAAAAGCCATTGGCTTTAAAACTATCTATCAAGTCTTTTACATTCTCTCGATGTTTTCCCTCAATAAAATCACGTGTTCTTTGTTGTATTTTTGGATTTGTAATATTTTCTTTATCAACTTCTTTATAATCTTTATTATCTATAAATCTGTAGTTATTAGGATCTAAGTAAAAGTTTTTTAAGTTTCTACTATCTTTTTCTTTGATTAGTTTATTTTCTTCCACGATAAACCCTTTTTTACTTTTATTCTTAATATTTTACCATTATATTTTTAATTGCTTCATAAGATAATTTAGCTCTTTTTGTTTTTATCTTTGAATGATTTAAAATTTTATTTAGATAAAAATCTGTCAAATTGACAGATTTTACAGCTCCATCTCCTCTTTGCTTAGCTTCTCAACCACTTCACCCATAATGAGGGCTTGGGCGATGTTGACTTCGGTGATTTTGACACGGATTTTATCAAAGAGCATAATGTTCTCTCCTCTAAGGTTGATACTGATGCCTTTGATGTCTCCTTTGAGGATGGCTTTGGCACTTTCACCTGCTTCTATGACTTCGGCTTCAAAGACTTCCTCTAGGTGTTGGGCTGCCCATCGGGCAAATTTACGGTCTCTAAAGTCCCACTCACACTTGGTGGCTTCACGCTCTAGCTCACTTACACGGACACAAAGGGGGTCTATGTTGCGTAAAAGGTAGGCAGCTTCTTCTTTGTCCTCACGCAGTTGTGTCTTGATGAGACGGTGCAAAATAAGGTCTGCATAACGGCGAATAGGGGAGGTGAAGT
>Ga0256843_1001485_pt1 | contig 18448 bp, 14 predicted proteins | sample AlvinellametaG_FD_191572 | JGI IMG/M metagenome (GOLD analysis project Ga0256843, IMG submission 191572) | Pompeii worm associated microbial communities from hydrothermal vent at the East Pacific Rise, Pacific Ocean - Alvinella | ecosystem: Host-associated > Annelida > Integument > Unclassified ... | reverse complement strand
TGAATTTATTATGCAAGATAATGAAATATTTGGACTAAGATTAAATATTATTGTAATTGCTTTTGCATTTTCAATATCATTATTTGATATATTAGAAAAAATATTGTTTTCTAGATTTGAATATTTGATTTAATATAGTTTTTTTCAGGCTAAAAACTCAAGTAAACTTAGGTATTATAAGGGTTTAAAAAGGATTATTTACAAATGGCTGTAAAAAAATACAAAAACTTGTCCAAATTGTTTATCAAAAACTACTAAAAAGAATGGTAAAAAAGGTGGTATTCAAAGATATAAATGTACCAACTGTAATCATAACTTTTCATCATCACGAAGATCATCAAAATTACAAGAAATAATTTTTAAAGAATATCTGTATAAAAGACAAACATACAAAGATTTAGCACAAAAATACGATAGAAATATTATGTGGATAAAACAACAAATTGATACATATATTCCAACTAAAAAAGTTCATAATCCAAGACTAATAACTTTAGTATGTGATGCTACATTTTACGCAAAAAGGAAAGACAAACTAGGTACATTAGTTTTTCTTGATAGTACATAAAAAGAAGTACTACTTTGGAAGCATATTCAATCAGAAACTGTAAAAGAATATAAAGACTTAAAACAGCAACTTAAGAAATTAGGATATACTATTCAATCTGTATCATTTGACGGTAAGAAAGGCTTACCAAAGCTATTTAAGGGCTATCCTGTTCAGATGTGTCACTTTCATCAAAAGAAAATTATACAACGATATATCACAAAGTATCCACGATTACAAGCAGGAAAAGATCTTAAAAAAATTATGTATAATCTAACCACAACTACCAAAGGAAGATTTACTAAAAATCTTGATGCTTGGCATGAAATTTATGGTAAATTTATTCAAGAAACAACTGTTAATGAAAATACTGGGGAATGTTTTTGGACACATCAAAAAGTTAGAGCTGCTTATAGAAGTTTAAGAGCTAATATTGATACACTTTTTACATACAAAGATCATAAAGATTTTACTATTCCAACTACAACAAATAATTTAGATGGAGGAATATTTTCACCAATGAAAAAGTTAATAAATGTACATACTGGAATTAGCAAAGCATTGAGGTTTAAATTAGTAGATGAATATTTAAGTAATTATAAGAAGAAGTAATCATTTAGCCTGAAAAAAACTATATTAAATCTAATATAGTATACTTTTATTGTAACTCTTTTTTCTATTTATAATAGCACATTATGATATAAAATAAAGAATCAATTAATTAGATGAATATAAGATAACAGTATAAATTAAACTATCTCCTGCAATATTTGGTTTTAACTTAATCAGGATTAGTGTTTTGTGAAATGTATTTTTAACTATTTGATATTATCTGTATCTAAACCTGAGATATTAATATATTTACAAATTATCACAATTTTAACTTATTTCTTATTATATTTCTATATTTTAAAATTAATGCAACAGATACAATACTAATAGTTGAGAAAAATATAGGATATTGTTTAAATAAGTCAGTAAAAGGTTCTTGAAAAATCGAGACAAATGCAAACCCTAATAAGGAAATATAAAGACCAATATTATTATCTGTAATAGTTTTAGTTTCTATTAAATTTTCAGTAACTTCAGATAAGATTTTATTTGTTTTTAATGCCGTAGATATAGCTTTATGTATCTCATTTTCTTGAAATTTTACCGCTATTTCATCTGTAATAAACTGATTTTTAAGTTTTTGCAGTTTTTTATAGTAATATGTTATATCTTTTGATTCAAAATCTTTATTTATGATTTTTCTTTCTATATATCTAATTTGAAAATTAATATATAAATTTAATATATATATAAAATAAAATATATTATTTGTATTATCTACTATTGGTCCACCACCATTACCTAAACCAAATAGAACTAAAGAATCATGTAAAGCTATTCCTGATGAGTATTTCCATATATTTATACCTTGATTATTGATCAAATTATATATATATCTTTCAGCTGGAGTAAATGATTTATTTGTTAAATTAAGATTTACACTACTTGCCACATAAAATGGTACTTCTTGTAGAATAGATAAGGTATCGTATATATCAAAGTTAATAAATTCATCTATATCTTTTTCTATTGGCTTTTTATTTTTAAATGTCGCGGTTGGTGTTTCTATACCTACTAATAACTTAGCATTTGTAGATGTATTATATACAACATCATCTACAATCTGCTGAATATTTATATTTAAAAAAGATTTATTATCTATTACTGTTAAATTTAATAGATAATTTATTATGTCTGTGGTTGTATCATATCCATTCAAAATCAAACAATTTTTTTCTAATTTTAAAAATTTAAAATTTTTTATCAATCTATTAAAATCTGTCAACTCATCAATTGTATAATTGTTATAATCAATATTAATATTCAAGACAAAAAAAGCGATATTTTCTTCAAAAATCCATAAATCGATATCATATAAGACAAAGTTAAATTTTTCTAAGGTTAATTCTTTATTAATCTTTCGTTTAAGATATAAAGTATCAAAATTATTGATAAAATCACTATTATCATAACTTGGGAATATATTTTCATATATATATTTTTTTATATTAAATGCATCTAATATATTTTGAGTTTGATTTGAATTATCATTCATTATAGACCATTCAGATGCTTTAATTGTATGAAATATGCCCATATCATTTTGATAAAAATTATGGGGCAAAGGTATAATGACCTTTGATACATAATTTTTAGGTTTTATTCCACCTATTTCTGATAGTTGTTCTTTTCTTGTCATCGTTATTTAATATCCATATTATACCTTTACTGATTTATATATACTGAAAATAAATCAGGATCAATAATATCAGTTAAGTAAATTTATTTTATTAAAGCTTTTCCATCTGCTACTGATACTGCATACATTGTTAATATTGTTAATTCTTCTGTTGTCATTTTTGTCCTTTTTTTTAATATTTTATTATTAAGTCAACACATTATATCTAATATAACTTGATTTTAGCATTAGCAATAACTGCTATTACTTCATTATTTAACTTTTAACTACCTATACTGCGTAATATTAAATTCATGTATTTTTTTAGATAATTCAATATATTCTGAATAGTCACTACCATTTAATAATCTATCATCGGTTAAGCCTTCATCATTCATACTTATATAATATGAAATATTATCATATATATTTAATTGATCATATAATTTTTTTATATCTTGTGTAGTTAAAGGAGTATATAAACCATCTTTATAATCTTTATATAGCTGTGTTCCAGTTGCAAGATATGTGGGACTTATATGTATATTTAAACTAGAATTATACTTAGATGCTAAATCAGAAAAATATTTAGATCCATTATTAATATCACATATTGCTGCATCAACATCCATATATTTATCTGGCACAGCTTTATACATCATATATATTTTTAATGATATATCAATAGTTGATAATTCAGATAATTTCATTTCTAAAATTGATTTTTCTAATCCTTTTTTATAATATCCATTTCTCAGTTCATCATCAAATATTTCAAAACCTATTGCAAGTTCTATAGATATATTTTGATTTAAATTTTTTACTTTTAAATATAATTCTGAGAGTTGTTCAAAATTAGTATAGTGATCAATTCTTGTTTCTAAAATTATTTTTTTCAAGTTTGTTAAATTTGTTATTGCATGTTCAACAGAATACTGCAAGGCTTCTTTTGAAATTGTTTTGTTATCTAATATTGATCCATTATTACTTAAAATCAATTCTTTGATTGATAATTTTTCCAGATCAGATAAATTATTATTAAATGTACTATCGATTTGTCTTTTTATATCTAAATCATTAATCTCACTATTAGGTGAACTAACAGAAGGAAGATTACAACCAGAACATCCACCTTTTTCTATCTTATATCTACATTTTGGACCATATAAAACTAAAAATAAACTTTTACCTAATAATGATTCATAAAACCAAAATACTATTGGGTTACCATCTTTTTTATATTTTTTTTGCCATTGTTTATTTATTGTTGGTGGATTATACTCATAATTGATATAGTTTTGTTCTATTAATTTATCATACGATAAATTATATTTTTTACATAAATAAAAAAATAAACCTCTAGTATCATTTGATTCTACACATGCTTCTAAATAGTTTATTATTGTACTATCTATTATAAGAAACTCAGATAAATATTTAATCATATTTAACGAGTTAGCACTAAAAGATGTTAAAAATAATGCTAAATTAACATATATAAATAATTTAAACTCATCTTTTGTTTTAAATTTATTTTTATAAGTACTAAAAAGATGAAAAATATATTCAATTAAATATGCCATTAATTCATCTGTTGAAACAATATTATATAAACCACTATTTTGTTTATTTTTATCTATAATACTACTTAAATGTTTCATAGCTTTATTAATATTATTTAAATCTATTGTTAATATATCTAAATTATTACTATGATAAAATAGATTATGGCTATCACTAACAAGAAAATAATTTTCTAACAATTTGATATTAATTTCAAACATTATTTACTCTTATCATACATTTTGGAAAAATAACTATTATAATCATTAAACTCTTTAAAATCTTGCTTAAATATTCTACTTTCCTTTAAATTGATTGTTAATTTATTTAACTTGACATAATTTGTATTTGGTAGATTAGAGAAATTATATATATTCTCAAGTATATATTTTTGCATTAACCATATTGACTCATATCCATAAATAAATGATTCAATAAATAATTCTCTATTCCAAGCTTTATCATCACCATGTTCCCATGTATTTCTGGTATCAGCAAGATAAGCAAATAAATTATATGCACCTTTATGTTTTTGTATTTTTAAATTATGTTCATTTTGAGTTAAATATGAACTAATATTTGAAATTTGAGATATCGTAGTAATATTATTAGATATAAAAAGTTTATTTAAATATGAACTATTGATATCTTTATAGATATATTTTACTAAAGGAAGTTCATTTTTTTTATTTATCTTAGCATTATCTTTATTTTGTTTTGATATTTTTTTATTGATTTCTATTATTGTTTTTTCTGTAGATTCTTCACCTTCTTGTAATGTTACTATATTTTCAATATCATAATTTTCTTGAATAATAACAATATTATCTACAGGCTTAATATTTTTATTTAAATCAATACTATTTATTAATTTTAAATCTTTTTCTTTGATCTCAATAAGTTTTTTTACATTATTATTATCTAATATTTTTATATTATTTAACATAAAATTTTTATGATTATCTGAATTAATATAACTGCTACATGTAAGATTACTATTTTCATAATTAAATATATCTATTTTATTATAAATATGATCTCTAATATCAGATACAAGTTTACCTAATCCTGCTAGATCTTCAGCAAAAGGTTGTTTTGCATCTCTTTTATAAGATAATTTTTTTATATCTAAATCTGATATCAACATTCCAAAGTTAATTGTAATTCTAAATAAAATATTTGCTAACTTTTTAAAATCTTCTTTATCTGTTCCAATTAATTTATTATCTTTTGTAATAAAAATATCTTTATTATCTTGTATTCTCTGTGAAATACTATATATAAACTGTCCTATTTCTGGAGGTAGATAATTATATGTATCCTCTATTAATTTAAAGATTGTTCTATAATATTGAATTTTATACTCTAAGCTCTGAAAGCTATTTTCAAGTTCTATACTATCATCAATAAAATTTAGATTTTTATCTTGGATATATAATTTTTTATTTGAATTATCGTGTAAATAATTTAACATATATGATGGCATTGGGTATTTTTCATATGGCCATAATATCTTGGCAGTTGAGATTAAATTTACATTATCATTATTTACAAAATATAACACTGTATCTTTTATCTGTTTAAAATCTTTGATTCTATCATCTTTAATACAATTAAGATCTATTTGTCTGATAAGTTGATATAAAATATTAAATGAATATTTTTGCCAAGCTTCTAAGTTTTTTGCATTATCAAAATCTATATTATAATTTACATTCCATGAATGAGTTAACCAAAATTTTAACGTATTAAATAATAAGTTATTATATTTATACTGATCACCACATAAAATTTTAATCTTTTCGTATAATATATCAGTATTAATTTCAATCGGCAATGAATTTAAAATATTTTGTTTAGTTTTATTACCATCACCAATATTTTTTAATTCAAGTAACTTAAGATACTCATCCACCTCTTGTATAATTTCACTTGGATCATCTAATTGATCAATTTTAATTTCTAAATCTAAAATAATTCTATAAAATAAAGGATGCAGAAGTAAAATATTATTTTTATAATATACAGTTTCACTAATATCAAAATCTAATGAATTTAAATATTTACTTAACATCGAGAATAATATTTTCTCTGTAATATGAGTATCGTTATTAATTGTATCCACTTTTATAGTCTTTATATTTGAGGATAAATCTATGTAATTACTTATATTATCATCAAATGAATCAATAATAAATACCTTTATATGCTTATATTTTAAATATTTATACATGGTTGTATAATCTAAGATATTCCATTTTTTAAACCTTATTATCGGTATATCACTTGTAAGATCCATAATACCATCAAAATAACCATTTATTTTAAATCTATTATAATTTTCATCTTTGTAATAATTAAGGCCATCATAATCTTTCAAATGATCATAAAGTGTTATATATAAGTTTTGTAAGATAAATTGGTCACTTGTAGAGTTAGGTGATAAAACAATTAACGTATTAAAATCCTTTTTACTCACCTCTTCAAGCTCTACAAATGATTTATATTTTCCTATAAATGGATAAATAAGCTTTTGGTCTTTAAATTTAATAAAATCTGCATCACCAAAATATTTTAATTGTTTTTCAATATTAAGATTATCTTGATCAATAAATACAATATTCTCTTTAATTTTAAATAAAATCAGATGCCTTAATTCATCTGGTAAAGAAAACTCCTTATTTTGAGGTTTTAAATGATAATTTATATTTTTTATTGCGTATGAATCAGGTGAACCAGAACTTAAAACAGAAAAGTCGATTGTATTATATCTTTTTTGAAATGATAATAAATATTTTAAAATAAATTCACTATTAGAATCTACAGATTCATCTCCAATATTATAAGGAAGTTTCCTGTCTACAATAAAATAATAATAAACATTAGACTTAAATCTATTCTCATATAATATAAAATCTTCTGCTTCTTTTGCTGTTCTTATAAACTTTATATTTATATCTAATAATCTATATAAATTTGAATTTATTTTTCCAAAAAGTTTATGCCATGCATTTTTTTCTACATCTTCATTAAAAGTAGGAGTTAAAAAATGATCGTCTATCCATACAATAACAGCTTTTGAACTAGAGTTCATTTGATTTTCCTTTAATATAATATAATGTATCTAAAATTAGTTTTATATTTTTTATATCTGTTCCTAAATGTATTTTTTTCAATATTGCTTCATTTTTTAATTTTTCAATTTCATCTATAAAAGTGTAAAAATCATTTCTTATTGAATTTATATTATTATTAATAGAACCATCTAAATAATCTTTAAAATATTGGGAAAAATTATTTCGTAGCTTATCATTTATTTTTTTTAATGATGCTATTTTATTAGTATTGTATGTAGAAAATTCAGGCATTTTATTTAAAATATCATGACTTATTTTTCCAAATATACCTTTCTTTTGTAAATAAAAAGAAGAACTTTCATTTGCAGTATTAATAATGTTTTGCTTATTATTATCATCACATATTATAATATTTCGTATTTCAAACTCATGCTTTAAGATAAAATTTGTACTAATACTTTTATCATCTAATATCGCTAGCTTTGTCGTAAATATATGTGGTATTTCACAATTAGATAAATCTTCATAACCTATTATATCATTAACTTTTACCTTTAAAGAAAGCCATCTTTTAATAGCTTTAAGTATCTCATTTTTTGAATTTGAAATTATAAATATTTTTTTATTTATATCATTCTTTATATAATTATCGCCTAGATCCTTTAAATTAACAATACTTTTATGATCAAATATTTTAGTAATTATTTTTTTTATATCTTCTTGATTATAATCATTATTAATATCTAAATTATTATTTTTTATCTCTTTATAATCATTTTGATAATTTAATATTAACTCTAATAACCTATTATTTAATTTTTTTAATTTAAATAAATATATATGATTTGATTCTAACTTTATTATAGTTTCTTCATCAATTATTATTTTTTTATAATTATTAAATGTAATAGTATCTAATTCAAATATATCACTTGATAATACAATAACAATACCATTCTTATTTTTTGAAACATAATTTTTAATAGCATATATACCATTTGATACAGATGAGTGATTTGTTGATTCTCCAAAGATATTTAAGTCAGTAATAAACATGTTATATTGATGATATTGATGAGATGCCTTATATCTTACATCATGAGTACAATATAAATTTTTTTCTTTTAACAATGATATATTATAATGATAATATTCATCAGTATCTTCCAGATATAAAATATTTGTCTTTTTATTACATTCATTAGCATTTAAAAATAATGAATCGTTATCCAAACTTTTAATAGGAAAATACAATAATGATTTTATCTTATCATCACTCACCATCGTAAATTTAATATTTGATTGATCTAATCCATATGTAACATCTAATCTCTTTCTAATAGTAACTACACCGATTCCTGTAGAATTTTCTTTTTTTACATTATTTTTTATTGTCAATTCATTATTTATATGTGTATAAATATCCTTACATATTTTTCCTGTATAATTTGTAAATTCTATATTTAATGTTTCTGTATTATTCATATTAGATATATAAATATCTAAAAATATTTCTCTGACTTTTATAGTATTGGTACAAGTTTCCATAGAATGTTCACAAGAATTTTTTAGCATAACATAAATAGCATCATTAAACAATGATTCTTTCCATTCAAGAGAAAAGTTTTGTAATTCGTTAAAATCTATTATTAATTTTAATTGACAATTTGTGTTATTGTCATTCCAGGTAATAGTATGAATTCTATTATTATTTAGATCATCCAAGTGTAAATTAAAAATTTTATTAGCAAAATAATCCCATGGTTTTTTTGAATCAATTTGAAACTTTTTACTTACACTATGTTTTTTTCTATTCTCATAACTTTCTGTAGTTGTAAAAAGTGATTTTAAAAAACTCAGTGATGTGTTTAATGAATTTTTTATCTTATTTTTATCTTGAGTAAATGCTTTTATTGTTGCATCTCTACCTTGCTCCATCATTTGAACCCTATCTTGCTCAATTATACCTAATATTTTTTCTTTCAATTCATTTATATCATCACCATCTTTAAAATTCTCAAAACTATTTTTAATACTATGTTTAGTTTGTGTTAGTATATCTATTAATTCATTTTGTTCTCTTATGCTCTGTTCTTTGTATTTTTGGTCAATTGCAAAATGTTGATTAATTAATAACTTCAATGCAGTATGCAGATCATCTTTTTCAGCTTTTTGTTCCATTAATGCTTTTGGTACATCATCATTTGCTACCATTATTAATGTAAAACCTTTTTCACTCTTTTCATCATCTGGTGAATATGAAAACATAACAACTTTTACATTATTAAAATAATCATCCATTTTTTCTTCAAATAATACTTGTCCTGCTTCTTTATCTATACCATCATCCGCTGGTAGATTTTTTAAATAATACTCTTGTAAGTTATATAAAGATTTAATTTGAGTTTTTAAGTTTGTTCCAGAAGAGTATAAATATGTAATACCATCATTTGAATACTTTGATTTATACTCTAACATTTGTGTTTTATTATATTCTGTATCCCCTTTTAACATAGCTACTATTAAATTATTCATAACCGTCTCATCATCTTTATTATAGTCATTTTCCCAGATATTAGTTTCATTTACATTGAAATTATGAGAATTAACTATCACCTCTTTTATCTTTTTCTTAGATGGATCAAATCTATCTAAATTAAATCCAGTTTTTTCTCTTTCCCATTCAAAAGCATATTGTGTTCTTCCTCCTAGGAACTCTTTATTTTTAATTTCTGTATGTGGAACCTTTGATTCTAGTAATCCTTCAAATGCTGTAAAGTTATCATTATTTTTATTTGGTTCAAATATAGAATTATTAAACATAAATACTCTATCAAATGGATATACTTCAATTAAATCAACATCCTGTATTTCTGCTGCTAAAATATATCTAATTATATATTCAGATAAAAGTCTAGAATCTTTTGCTTTTTTTAATTCTTTATCATGATCTTTTAATATTCTATTAACACTTTCTGTATACCAATATTGAGATATTAAAGATGCTTCCCCCATTGCATTTACGATATTTTGATTTGTGTCTGATAAATATGTAAATTGCATAAAATTTTTATGTAAATTATTCATTGTTTCAAAATTTTTTACAAAAAAATCTTCGACTTCTTTCGTATATATAAAAAATGAAAAATTTGGTGCTTTATTTACATCTTTAATTTTTTGATTATAATATTGTTCATTTGCAGGAGAATAAGAGATGACAAAAAAATGTTCATTTGAAGATACATAAAATAGCTGACTGCTACCATAAATAAGTGTTCTCATACCTTTATTATCGATATCTTCCTTTTTACTACTATATGTATTTATTAATAAATCTCTCTCAAAATTTTTAAATCTTGAAGTAAATACAGATGATACATCTTTTAACTCATTAAATATAACTTGATTATCTTCTAATTCCAAATATTTTATATTTTCAGCTACAACTGTAAATTTTTCTGTACTGTCATTTATATGATAATTTAAATAATCAATAATTATTTCAAATAATTGTTTTGATAAACTATCTGAATAACAATATGCATTCTTCTTATTTTTATCTTTTAAATACTTATTAACAATAAGATTAAAATTATTTTCAGATATTAAACTATAACAATTATATAATTTCTGATCAACTCTAAAATTTAAGACTGATTTTCTATATTGTTTAAATAAATTTAAAAATTCATTGATTAAATATGATGATGCACCATTATTCCATGGCGCTAGGTTATTTGCCTTTTCATTTGCTTTTATAATAGCATCACTACAGATTCTTTTTAATTCATCTATTTCTGTTGTTCTATTATTAATTTTATTTTCTCCAACATAATCAATTTTCATCACTTCCATCTATTTACCCTCTATTAATTCTACTATATATTTAACTATTTCATCATCGTGTTTACCAATTAATGGGACTAAGAAATCATCACTAAATATTTGTTCTAATTTATCATATTTCATAAAAAAATTTGATACTTTCTCATAATCTTTACCCCACATATTGACTAAATTTGTTGCTTTTTGTAATTGTTTTGGAGTATAAAGGTAGATATAATAATCACTATAACTAGATGACATCACTTTTCCTATCAGTGGTACATGTTTACCATCAATAATAGTGATTAAATATATATAAAAATCTATATGATCAATTTTATTTTCTTTTATATCACTATTTGATATACCATATAAATTTTGAAGATTATTAATATATTTATGTACTAATAATCCATTTTTATCATCTTTTGCTGTAATATTAAGTGAATATTTATCTTCACTCTTATGATGTTTTAAATTAATAACATTTGTTCTATATTTTACCTCTACAAATCTAAATGTCATCATATTTTCATGATTTTGTGGAGATATTTTCCATATAGCATAATCTGGCAATTTTGAAATAGTATTTTCAAAAAGTTTAAAACTATTAGCACTTTGAGAATTTAGATGAGCCATATTTCCTCTAATAAAAAGAAGTATATCAGATAACTCTGGTTCAATTTTTTCCCTACCTATTGGAACTACATTGTATTCTAGTTTATTAAAATGGTATTTAGCTATCTCTTCTGCTATAAAACCTTTAAGTTGTGCTATATTCATATTATCTCTTTATTTATTAATGTAATAACGCTTATTCTAACAAATTTATCCTTGAAAATTCAAATTAAGAAATATAATTATGAAAATATCTGTTGACCTTTAGATATAATCTATACTAATTTTAGATCCATCTTAATATGAAATATACTAATAAATTATTAAAACTTTGTTTTTTTAATGTTCTGTAGATATCAAAGTCACTATCAATACTCACAATATACAATATTTGTAAAAGATTGTTCTTGTTAAATGCAATGCTGTCAAGCGAACTGCTAAAATGAGCAGGTAAGTTTGAGATTTTGTTACAATCTGAAACTTAAACCACCTACTATATTAACTTAATTATCACTTAATTTATTATGACTTTTTTCTTCATTCTTAAATAAATCTAAATCAATTTTACCTGCCTCCTTTTGCTCTTTTAATCTATAGCTATCTCCTTGTATATTTATTACATGAGAATGATGTAATACTCTATCAAGTATAGCTGTTGTTACAATTTTATCTCCACCAAACACTTGTTTCCATTTACTAAATACAAGATTAGATGTAATAATAGTAGAACCCTTTTCATATCTTTTAGAAATAATTTGAAAGAAGTGATTAGATTCCTCTTTTGTCATATTAAAATACCCTAATTCATCTATTATAAGGATTGATGGATTAAGAACTGATTTTAAAAAACTATCATATCGTTTATCTCTTTTTGCTGTTACTGCATTTGATAATAAATCTGCAGTTGTTATAAATTTGACCTTATATCTATTTTGCACAGCTTTATATGCCAAAGCTATTGCTAGATGTGTTTTACCTACACCTGATTGACCTAATAATATTATATTCTCACATCTTCTTACAAATTCTAATGATGCTAATTCATTTATTTGTTTAGAATTTACCCCTACAGTAAAATTATAATCAAACTCTTCAAGTGTTTTAATAGCTGGAAATGAGGCAATATTATCAAGCCATTTTATCACTTCACTATTTGCATTATCAATATTCAATTCATAATTTTTCATAGCTAGTTTTACTCTTAATCCATTATGAAAACTATATCGTAAATAATGATTAAACTTTTCAACTTTCCCTTTTGTTTTTGCTCTATAAGGTTTACAAACTTTTATTTTAAATCCACAATGTTTTGCAAAGTCTTCAAACATTGCATTTAACTGATGCTTACCATATCCATAAGCATTTCTTTTTATAATAACTGTACGCATATTATCATACAATCCTTCTTGGGGTACACCACCAAAGTATTTAAAAGCATTTAAGTGACACTCTATTAAAGTTTCTATTTTCTCGTTTGTTATATACTGTACATATGAAGCTCTACTATGTCCCATAGTTGCTACGAATGCTGATAAATTATCTTTTGGAAATTCTATCCAGTCTACTTGCATTTGTTTACCTGGTTCAGTTTCAAATCTAACTAACTCTTCAGCTAATATTCTACTTCTTATCTCATGCTTACCAATCACTTGCTGTAACCATCTTAAACTACCATCATACCCTTGTTGCTTTATAGCATCATAAATAACTGTTGTTGGAATATGTACATCTTCATCTTTAGCTGTTTGAAGCATATCTCTAATATATGGTAGATATGGATCTACAGATGTTTCTTGTGGTTGTTTTTCTATAACTGGAGTATATCCATCTGGTTTATTAGCATATCTTGCAACTGTATTTCTACTAATACCTAATTTTCGTGCTACTGCACTTTTACTCATACCTTTTTTTTAAAACTTTTTTATCATTTTTACATCACCTTTTTTTAACACTAATCCTCCTAATTTTATTAAATTAGAAGTCTATCTAAATTAGTTTATTTTTTTAAGGTTTAAAATCTCAAATTTACCTGCTCATTTTAGCAGTTCGCTTGACAACTCCATCTTTACCATTTATATTTTTCCCTGCAAGTATATCTTTTACTGCATCATTAAAATCAAATTGTTGATTTATATCTTTCATCTCTATCAATCCTTATAATATTTATTATATCAGATTGACACAGAATTTTTAACACTCTCATCTGAGTACCAGATTAATAACTTTTTCTTATAATTTATTAGATAATCATCAACCATTTTAATCTTTAGTAAAACCATTATGTATTTTGAGTAACTCTTGGATGAGTAAAATTTAGTTTTCCTGTAGTTAGGGATATTGATTTCTCATCAAGAAAATCTTTATAAATTTCATACCAATCATTTAACTTTTTAGTAAAGTTTTTATGATTTGTAGAAGTAAGATTATACATAATTTTCTGTAAATCTTTACTAGCTTATAATTGTGGTCTTCTTGTCAGATAACGGTTAATTATCTTTCTTTGATGGACATGGCACATCTGGATAGGAAAGTCCTTAAAAGCCTTATATAAGCCTCTTTTACAATCAATAATAATTGCTTGAACTTTATACTCTAAATCTAATAGTACATTTAATTGCTGTTTATAGTCTTGAACTAATTCAATATCAATATGTTTCCATATTAATATATCATTTGATAATATATCTTTGAAAGCTAATGAACCTAATTTATCTTTTCTTTTACCATGAAAAGTTGCATCACAAACAATAACTACTTATCTTGGATTATGTATTTTTCAGATGGTTCATAATCTAAAATTTGTTTTCTTATCCATGGTAAACTTCTATTATATTCTTCAGCTAAATCTTTTAATATTTGTCATTTATAAATATACTTTTTAAAGATAATTTCTTGTAAGTTTTTTGATCTTCTTTTTGAACTAAATGCGGGTATTGTCATTTTAATTGCCTTTTTATAATAGTAGTATATAATTTATATTAGTCATATTTTGTCTTGTATATAGAACTTAATATTTAACTAAAAATCCTTCTTCTTCTAATGTAATAATAGTTTCTTTAAAAACTTTTACAGCAGAAGATGATGCATAATGATATTTTATTGATGGTTCAAAAACTGTTACTCCAATAGTATATTTAGAGCTTAAATCATTAGCAAATCCAAAGAATGAGCTTATGTATTTTTTTTGGTATTTACCATGTTGTGCTATTTGAGATGTACCAGTTTTACCTCCTATTTCTAATCCTTCAATATTTGTGCCTCTACCTGTTCCATTTTGTACTGTTTTTATTAACATTTGCTTTACAATAAAAGCAGTTCTTTTAGAAACAATTTGTTTTTGGTTATATTTAGGTTTAATCTTTTTTAAATTGTTATTTTTTAAAAAATTAGAAGTAATTTGTGGGGTAAGTATTTTACCTTGATTATTAAAAGTACTATATGCTTTTAACATTTGCATAAAAGTAGCTGTAATACCTTGTCCATAAGAGTCAGTTGCTTTAAATATATTATCTTTATGTACTTTTTGATATGCTTGATATTGTTTTAAGCTATGAAGTTTACCAACTCTTTCATATGGTAAATCAATATTTGATTTTTTTCCTAATCCAAACTTATGAAAACCATTTAAAAATTCTTTTGCAGATAATCTTTGAGCTAATTTTAATATCCCTATATTACTAGAATATACAATAATATCAAATGGGGATATATAATGTTTATCAAATTGATGGTCATCACCTATAGTATGTTTATTAATTTTATATTTACCTCTTCTATATTTACCATTTGAGTTTTTATTGCCTTTATTATGAGCATATATTAATTCATCTAATTTTAGCTTTTTATTATCAATTACAAGAGCCATAGTAATTGGTTTTACAATAGAACCTGGTTCAAATTGGTATGATATAGCACTAATATCTAAATATGATATTTCATTTTTTAATATTTTTTTTGGATAATATCTATTAGAAGTTGCTAAACTTAATATTTCACCAGTTTGGCTATTCATTATAGATATTAATATTTCTTTTGCTTGGAACTTTTTTTTATAAAAGTCTGCAATAAATTCAATTCTTGTTTGTAATTTTAGAGGGATATTTAATTTTATAGATGTACCATCTTTTGTTGTTATAATACTACTTGCTTTATTAAAAATAATATCACCAATTACATCCCTTTGACCTTTTAGTAAACCATCTGTAAAATTATTTAATTGAGTATTATAATATTTCTCAAGACCATTTATACCTTTAACCCTTGTAATATTAGATAATTCATATTTTTTTATATGACCTATTAAAGGTGTTAATAGTTTTTTGTATGGATATATTCTTTTATCTCCACTTATTAAAATATCTAAACCAATAACAAATGAATTATGTTTATTTCTTGGAATAAATACATTTAATCTTAATAATTTTTTTGATAATTGTCTTAAATTTGCAGCAGCTCTTGAATCAATATCATAAGATAACACTAATTTACCAGGAACTTTTTTAGAATTTAATTTTTCTTCAATATATTTTTTACTTATGTTTGAATAGATACTAAATAAATTTATAAATAATTCTTTTTTATTTGTATCTAAATATTTAGTATCTATTACAGCTTTATATATTTGTGTTGATTTACTTACTACAAATCCATCTTTAGAAATAATACTTCCTCTTACGGAAACATTTTTTTTACTATAATGCTTTGAAGGTAGTTTTTTCTTTATGGTTGTTATATAATATATATTATATATATAACAAAGTATTAGTATAATAAATGAGCTTATTATAGTAATAAAATACCATTTTTTTTGATTTGATGAATTAGTCATTTGAATTCTTTTTTTCTTTAATATTATTACTAATAGATAGTACAAACCCTAATGCAATACTAGTTGCAATAAGTGAACTACCACCATAACTTAAAAAAGGTACAGGTAAACCTTTTATTGGTATCATTCCTGATGTTCCAAAAGTATTTATTAATAATGATGTTCCAATACTAACACCAACACCAATTGAAAAGTATTGATAAATTTTATTTGAAGTTAATCTAGCTATTCTAAATATTCTAATTATCATATATACAAATAATAATATAATACATAAAAGACCTATTAATCCAATTTCTTCAGTTATTCCAGCTAAAACAAAATCAGTATGAACATCACTTAAAAATCCTAACTTAATATAGCCATTAGATAATCCTTCTCCTAAAATTCCTCCATTATTTATTGCATTAATTGAATGACCTACTTGATATGCTTCATTATAAGAATCAATTCTTAAGTTTTTTTCTAAAAAGTTTGGTAAGTATTTTAGAAAAGTATCTTGTACAGAACCCCACCAACTATGTATTCTATTTATTCTATGAGGAAAATAACTAATTAAAATATAAAAACAAAAAATTGCAAAAAATACTAGTGATAATAAAATCTTCCAATTTATTTTTGCAAAAATAAGCATTATAAAAATAATCATAGCAATAACTAATGTTTGACCTAATTCTTTTTGAATAACAGCTACAAAATAGGCTATTAATAAAAATATTATTATGTATGAAAATATAAAAACTAATTGACTATAAATATTGTTTTCTTTAACTTTTTTTAATCTTTTATTAAAAGAATAAGCCAAATAATAAATAAGTCCAATTTTAAAAAACTCAACAGGAGATATAGAAAATCCAGATAGTTTAATCCATCTAGTTGCTCCACCTGATTGGATTGTCATAGAAGAGGGGAGTAATTGCATAAATACTACTATTATAGCAAATATAGCAAATAATAGCCATGAAATCAAAGGTACAATTTTATCTGGTTTTATATGTGCAAAAAGAAAAATTAAGAATATCGAAAATATTCCTACTATAAATTGTCTTTTTAAAAAATGAAATTCATCATATCCTAAATATATTACAGTATAAACAGATAGTGAGTATGAAAATATAATACCTATAGTTATTAAAATAGAAGCAATTATAATTATTTGGTAATCAGGTTTATTTATGGTTTTGAAATATTTGTCTAACAAGTTTAAGCCTTTAGTTACTATATTATATGATTATTAATTGACAAGGTAATATCTTATTTTATGATGCGAAAAGATTATAGTAGTAACTCTGTTAAACATATTTTCTTTAGAATAGGGTGGGAGCTATTTAATATTTCAATAGATTTAGTAATTTTTTTATCGAGAGTGTTAAAAGTTAGTTCCATATATAATCCTTTTTATAAAAAGATTATATAATTATGTATAGACATATAATGTCTATATAAATTTAAATAATTTATTTTAGTTTAAAGTAAATTATTTCTATCGCTACTTAATCTATATATTCTTTTAATATCTTTAAAACTATCTTTGGCTTTAGTAGTATCTAATATTATAGGAGCACTTTTTATAAATTCAAATTTTGTATATTTATCATTGTTAGTGTCTAATATATTAACTAAATGTTTAAAACTTTTAATTTTAATTCCATTTACACTTTTTAGTACACTTGCCCAATTTGAATATCCTCTATTTACATTATGTGGGAATATTGTTGGTACCATAGTAATTGCTTCTTCATAGTCTTTTGATTTCTTTT
>Ga0256843_1001484_pt1 | contig 18457 bp, 18 predicted proteins | sample AlvinellametaG_FD_191572 | JGI IMG/M metagenome (GOLD analysis project Ga0256843, IMG submission 191572) | Pompeii worm associated microbial communities from hydrothermal vent at the East Pacific Rise, Pacific Ocean - Alvinella | ecosystem: Host-associated > Annelida > Integument > Unclassified ... | reverse complement strand
TAGATTTTTTGGCAAAGATAGATAACTCCATAGAGAAAAACTTTACTCAAATGAACCACTCTCTAGAGATAGCGATAAACCAGCTCTCAAAAGGTGCTACAAAAGAGATAATAGAGGCACTAAGAGAGGTTATAGAGAATTTTAACCAAGAGTTACAAACTCAATTTGGAGAGAACTTTATAAAATTAAATGAATCGGTTATAAATCTAATAGAGTGGCAAAATAACTATAAAATCCATATAGAAAGTTTTGAAGAGAGACTGTTACTCTCTGTAACTTCTATCGAAAAATCAAAAGATGCTTTAGAAACCATATCTAGTAAAAATAGAGAAATTTTAGAGGTTTATCAAAGGCTTGAAGAGGTTATAAATATAAATAGTACTCAAATAGAAGAGTTAAATTATCATCTAAAAACTTTTTCTCAATTAAGCCAAAATGCAAAAGATATGTTCTCTACTATCCAAGAAAATATGAATATAACAAAGAATGAGTTTACTCACTTGTCTGAAAATATTATATATAAAAACCAACAACTCCAAGAGAGTTTGGAGAGAAATACTAAACAGTTAGAAATCATAACTAACCACTTCAAAAATATGGGTCAAGAGATTCCAAAAGCCCTAAATATCTCCCTAGAGCAGTTAAATAGAGGGCTTACCTCTCTTACAGTTCAATTTCAAAAGGACTACAAAGAGATAATGGATAATTACAAAAGAGGAATGAAGCATTGAAATCACAACAAAATGAGTGGATGAGCATTTCAGATATGATGTCTGGATTGATGCTAATTTTTATGTTTATTGCTATTAGTTTTATGCTTCAAGTCCAATCAGAAAAAGAAAAAATCAAAGATATAGCTATCACATACTACAAAGATAAAGAGAATCTAAATAGAGATTTAAACCTAGAATTTGGCAAAGATTTAAAAAAGTGGAAAGCCGAAATTACAAAAGATAATGTTATAGTATTTAACTCTCCCAAAGTACTCTTTGGAAGTGGAAAATCATATATAAAAAGGGATTTCAAAAGAATTCTAAATGATTTTTTTCCAAGGTATATAAAAATACTCTCCTCTCAAAAGTATAAAAATGAGATAGATGAAGTTAGAATAGAGGGACATACCTCAAATAGCTGGAAAAATACACTCTCACCTAAAAGAATCTACTTAAATAATATGCGACTCTCCCAAAATAGAGCAAATAGAGTTCTCTCATACTGTTATAGCCTCAATAACCCAATAATTAATGAAAATAGAAAGTGGCTAGAAAAACATCTCAGAGCCAATGGAATGGCTTTTGCAAAACTCAAATATAGAGACAAAAATAAAACTATTATAGACCAAGAGAAATCTAGAAGAGTGGAATTTAAAATTCAGATGAAAACAGAAGAGAAAATCTACAAAATATTAAAGGCTTCAAACTAATGGAATATCAATTTTGCAATTTCAAATCTTTTTTGGATGCTGTTGAGTCTATTATATCAGTAGAGTTACAAAAAGCAAAAAAAATACTCAAAACTACTGGTAGAGATATTGAAAATATAGATGATATTTTTATAAACAGCAATGGAGAACTATTTGATTTGCTTCCTGATGGAACTTTGGTTAGAGTCAATCTCTATATCGCCACTCATAGCGTCGTAGATGCCAAAGCTTTATATAATCTAAAAATAGAAAATCTATACAAATATCATATCTATCAATGTAGTACAGTCTCAAATATGTTTGCATCAGGTAGAAAACATCGTTATAAACTAAACAATAGAGATAATGGAACATTTTTTTATACTTTTACCAATTTTAGAGGCAAAATTCTAAAACAAGAACCAAACCAAAAATTAAATATATGTAAAAACTGTCTAAAAAAATTTTTAAAACTAAATAATCGTTATCCAACTGATAGAGAGGTTAGAGAGTTTAATCTAAAAGAGCTATATACTCAGAAACAGAACTTTTTTGATTTTGATGTCTCATCTCTGGAAAAAGGAGAATACGCAAAAGCTAATGTATATGTCAAAAATTGGAATAAAATCTCAACCAAAATAAAAGAAAAGAGAGAATATACATGTCAGGATTGTGGCTTTCGACCAAAAGATAGCTACCAAAAGCGTTTTATACATACTCATCATATAAATGGAGACAAACAGAATAATTTTGAAGATAATCTAAGAGTTTTATGTATTAAATGCCACTCTCAAGTAGATGAGTTTCACACTAGAATAAAATCAAATAAAGATTACAAAGAGTTTATAGAGATTATCTCATCAAATTAGATGAGATAATTTATTTTTATTTACCAATTTTATTGGCAATAGCTTCTATTTGAGCATCGCTAAGTGGACCTGCTTGTCCTTTCATAATACCTTTCATAGCTCCACCATAACTTCCATCTTTATAACCTTTTAGAGCAGTAACTATATCAGCTTTACTCATATCTTTTACGATTTTTGATACACCCATAGCTTTTTTCTCAAAGTTTGCACCGTGACATCCTGCACAAGCTGTTGTATTTACTTGAGTTGTTGCTTTTTCTTCAGCTTTTGGTGCTTCAGCCTTTTTCTCTTCGGCTTTTGCTTCTACCTTTTTCTCTTCTGCTTTTGGTGCTGGTGCTTCAGCTTTCTTTTCTACTTTTTTCTCCTCTGCTTTTGGAGCTTCAGCTTTTGCTTCTACTTTATGAGCTTCGCCACCTTCCATATCTGCTCTTGCTGCTGCACCTGTTGATGAGTCAACACATCCTCCCAAAAGCAATACAGACACAGAAAGTGCCATTAGAAATTCTTTTTTAATCATAAGTTATTCCTTTGAATTAATTTATAGGCTTATGATATAATAATTTTACTTTCAAATATTTTCTACAAGAACTTTTTTCATTATAAAAAAATATAATGTCTCTTTTTAACCCGAATTTAGTTAAAATCTCCCATAAATTTTTGCATGGAGCAACACAATATGAATAAAGCAGAATATATTTGGATGAATGGAACGCTAGTACCTTGGGATGAGGCAAAGGTACATGTACTTACACATACTCTACATTATGGAAATGGAATAATAGAAGGAACAAAAGCTTATAAAACAGTTGACGGAAGATGTGCTATTTTTAAACTAAATGAACATACAAAAAGACTTCTAAACTCATCAAAAATGACTCTTTTGGATGTACCATATACTCTAGAGGAACTAAATGAAGCCCAAATAAAATTACTTCAAGTAAATAAGCTATTTAATGGTGCATATATTAGACCTTTGGTATATTTGGGTTATGGAGTTATGGGACTTTATCACAAAGACGCACCAGTTGAAGTATCTATCTCTGCTTGGGAGTGGGGAGCCTATTTGGGTGAAGAGGGATTAAAAAATGGTATTAGATTAAAAATAAGCTCTTTTACTAGAACACCAAATACTTCAGGAATGGGAAAAGCAAAAGCAGTAGCAAATTATCTAAATTCTCAAATGGCAAAATATGAAGCAGTTGAGGCTGGATACGATGAGGCACTACTTAGAGATGACCAAGGTTATATAGCTGAAGCTAGTGGTGCATGTTTTTTTATGGTTAGAGATGGCAAATTGATTTCTCCTCCTGCTGATAACACACTTGAATCTATCACTCAAGCTACAATTATAGATTTGGCAAAAGATATGGGTATAGAAGTTATTAGAAGAAGAGTCACTAGAGAAGAGATATACATAGCAGATGAAGCATTTCTAACAGGAACAGCAGCAGAACTTACTCCTGTAAGAGAAGTAGATGCTAGAGTAATTGGAAAAGGCTCAAGAGGAGAGATAACAGAAAAGCTTCAAATGGCATATTTTGATGTAGTAACAGGTAAAAATCCTGAATATACAAAATACCTAACATATATAAATTAAGGATTTTTTATGCCAGCAGATATGAATGATTATTTTAAAAAAAGACAACCAAATAGCAGTGGAGGCAACAACAATAAAACTCCAAACACCCCAAAAACTCCAAGTGGAAATGGAGGAAATGGAAATTATCCAAAACAGACACCACAGTGGATATTTATAGCCCTAATAGCTGTTGCAGTACTTATATTTTTGAAACCATTTAAAATTATAAACTCTGGAGAGGTGGGAATCAAAGTTAGAACAGGTAAATTTGATGAGACTCCACTAAAAGCAGGTCTTCACTTTTACATACCTATTTTAGAGAGAATTATTCCAGTAAATACTAGAATTAGACTTATTACATATAGCGATACTCATAATAGCACTATTGGAGACAACTATGCATCTGGCCTTTCAAAAGATGGATTTGAGGGAGGACTTAGAAGAAACCCAGCTATTCAGGTTCTCGACCAAAGAGGACTTACAGTTAGTGTAGATATTGCTGTTCAATATAGACTAAGAGCTGAAACAGCACCAAAAACTATTGAAAAATGGGGTGCTAGTTGGGAAGAGAAGATTATAAACTCAAAAGTTAGAGAAGTAGTAAGAGATGTAATCGGAAAATATCCAGCAGAAAAACTTCCAGAAATGAGAAATGAGATAGCTAGTGCAATTCAAACAAAAGTGGAAGAGAAAGTAAACTCTCTAGAGGGCAGACCAGTAGTTCTCTCATCTGTTGAGCTTAGAAATATTGTACTTCCTCCAAAAATAAAAGCAAAAATAGAGCAAGTCCAAGCAGCAAAACAAGATGTAACCATAGCTGAACAACAAAAAGAGAAAGCAAAACAAGAAGCTCAAAGAAAAGCCGAAATAGCTAGAGGGGAAGCAGAGAAAAAGAGAATTGAGGCTCAAGGACAAGCAGATAAAATCAGAATAGTAGCCCAAGAACAAGCAAAAGCTAATAAATTAATATCAGACTCATTAACAGATGAGCTTTTACAACTAGAGCAAATAAAGACTCAAGCAAAATTTAATGAAGCACTTAGAGTAAATAGAAATGCTCAAATATTCCTAACACCAAGTGGTGCAGTACCAAATATTTGGGTAGATACAAAAAGCAAAGAGCAAAAAGTTATATCAACTCAACAAGCTCAACAACAAACAACACAACAAACACAACAAACACAACAATAAAAAGTGTTCTCTCTTGAGAACACACAAAAAAGAGAGAAATTATGGAAATTAATTGGCAAAAAAATCCCCTAATCCCAGCAATAGCACAAGACTACAAAACAGGCGAAGTTTTAATGTTAGCCTATATGAATAAAGAGGCTTATGAGCTAACTTTGAGTACAGGATATGCACATTACTTTAGTAGAAGTCGCAAAAGACTTTGGAAAAAAGGAGAAAGCTCTAACCATACCCAAGAGGTAAAAGATGTTTTAATCGACTGTGATGCTGATACTATTTTGGTAAAAGTAAAACAAAATGGTGTAGCTTGTCATACAGGTAGAAAGAGCTGTTTTTTCACTTCTGTACTCCAAGATAAAATTATTTTGGATAAAGAGGTAAATACAGATGCAATATATGGAGTAGTAGATACTCTATACCATACTATATTAGAGAGGAAAAATAGCAAAGAGATAGAAAAGTCATGGACTCAAAAGCTACTAAAAGATAGAGACCTTCTACTCAAAAAAATAAAAGAGGAAGCAGATGAGTTATGCGTAGCAATAGAGAGTGAAGATGATAAACAAGTCATATATGAGAGTGCCGATTTGCTCTATCATGCACTTGTAGGATTAGGATATAGAGATATAACTCCAGATAGAGTCAAACAAGAGTTAGCTAGAAGATTTGGAATAAGTGGAATAGAGGAAAAAGAGAGTAGAAAAAATAGCTAAAATCAAAAAGGTGTTATCTTTTAACACCTTTTTTTAATAAACTACCACTTAACCTCAGCAGTTAACATAATAGAGTCACCTTTTTCTTCATCTGTGAGTTTTGTTCCATCTTCATTTAAGTAGTTTGCTATAAACTCAACATTTTTATTATACTCATAAGCCACACCTGCTAATGTTCTTTTTTTGTCTCCAGAGTTATCATCCATATCAAAATAGTCATATCTAGCGATTAAATCCCATTTTGGAGCTACTCTATACTCTCCATTTATTGAGTATCCTGTACCTTTATAAGCTGGGTCTGCATCTGTTACATCTATATATTGCCCTGCTATCAAAAACTCTGGTTGATTATATACTGCATGAATACCATACCAGTTTAAATCTTCGTTATTGTGTTTGTTACTATCTTGGTTTTGTTGTCCAAAAAATGAGACATTTGCATATCTAAGCGATTTTTTTGGCTTTTTTAATCCTGTACCCAATAGATGTCCTGTAAGTCTCCACTCTGCACTTAAACCTTCTCCATCTTCTTCATTGTGATAACCCTCACCATTAAATAAACCAACTTCACTAGAGAAGTTCTCTAGTTTTGTTTTAAAATTTATTCCTCTATCTGCTGAGTTTGTAAGATGAGCTCCATTATCATCTTCTACCATAACTTTTGAGATAGAACGGAAATTCCAAGAGTTATGTTCTTCATAATCAATCCATGGTCTATGTGCTTGACCAAACTCAACTCCTGTATGTGGTAAAATATTATCTAAATATAAGTAAGCATACTTTAGCCTTACATTACTCTCTCCATTATCATCATGAGTATCTAGTGTAATTCTCATATAATCTTTTGGATTCTCTTTGAAATATGCTTTTGCTTGAAAATAGTTTCTTCTTGTTTCAAACTTATTTGTACTATCTCCTTCATCTGGTGAGCGACTTACAAATCCCAAGTAATGTTCTCCACTAAACTCTATAACTGGTACTTTTGATTTTATAATAGTCTCTCCTGCTGTTGCTATGGTAGTTAATGAGGCAATCACAACTGTTGATAAAATAATTTTTTTCATAAATAACACTCCTAGTAATTTCATAATAGATATTGTAAAATAATTTAGTTACATTTTGATTACATTTTTAGATTAATTTGTAACCAATTCCCCAAACGGGAATAATATACCCTTTTGTAGAGTTTGGGTCTATCTTTTTTCTAAGTCTATTGATTGCCACATTAATAGTTTTTTCATGAGCATTATCTTTATCCAACCCCCAACACTCTCTAAGTGTATCTCTATATAGTGGTTGGTTTGCATTTTTGATAAAAAGATACATCAAATTATATTCTAGATTTGTTAGTTCTATCTCTCTATCATCTACTATCAGAGTTCTATTATCTATGTCTAAAAGTAAATCTCTATATTTTATTCTTTTTTGTTTTTTGACTCCAACTCTCTTTAGGATAGCTTCTACTCTAAGTAGTAACTCCTTTATCCTAAATGGTTTTGTCATATAATCATCAGCACCTTTTTGAAATCCTTCATCTATATCACTATCTTGCCCCTTTGCTGTGAGAAATATTACAGGAATATTATATCCTTTATCACGAAGAGATTTCACAAAGTCACTTCCTTCAATATTTGGTAAGTTTCTATCTACTATTAATAGAGATACATTTTCCTCTTCTAAAAACTGCTCTACATTATTTGTAGATAAAAAACCTGTAACCTCATATCCCTTTTTTAGGAGATGATACTCCAAAAGCCCTAAAATATCCTCTTCATCTTCTATAATAACTATTTCAATAGGTGAATCTTTCATAACTTTTATTGTACTATTTTTTTATAACATTTTAGCTACAATAATATGAAAATTAATTGGATTGGAGGTATTTATGATAAAACAGATTGGAGTTATTTTTTTTACTATATTGGTAATGGCTGGTTGTACTCCAATGGTCAAACAGAGTGGAGTTAGTGGGGCTAACACAACAAATAATAATAATTTCTATACTCAAAAGAAAATAGGCTATATTATTAATGTAAAACCCTACCCAACACATACACATATAGGTACTACTCAAATTACTAGTTTTGTAAAAGAGTATAAGTATGATTGGAAAATACCTCAATATACAGAACAAGAGTTAGTCAAAAACTTAAAGAGATTAGCATATGTTACACCTGTTAACTTACAAAAATATGGAGTAAGTGCAAACAGTGTAAATGGTATGTTAAGGAGAGTAAATGGTACATGGACTATTGCAAGTGATAAACAAAATGTATATAATGATTTAATCAATAGATTGGGTCTATATGCTGTGGTAGTTATAAATGAAGCTCCAAAAGTTGGTATAGTAGATTGTGGAATACTTGGATGTAAAGAGTATAAAGCACAAGGGTATGGACTCTTGACAAAGGGTTTCTTGACCACCACAGATTATTATTCTGCTACACCTTTTTGGGTTCATATATACAAATTAAAACCTACACCAACCTCTCTCGACCCTCAAATTGTCAATATAAATGGTAGTAAAAAGATGACAAAAGTTGCAATATCCAAAAATCATCAAATGTTACCAAATAAAATAGGATTAAGGTCTTATCCAAAAGATTTTAAAAACTGGACAGAGGAAGAATTCGCACCTTTTAGACTACCACTAGTTAGCTATATAGATGGACTAAGCAGAGAAATCTCAAAAACACTTCTAAATAACCTTTAAAAAAAAGGTTATTTAACCCCAAAAAATACTTTTTATTAACTTTTTAATTAATCTTTTGATAATTACTTAATATAATTCTCCAAAAAAAAGTGAGTTAGAGATGAACAATTTTATTAAATTGATAAAAAATACAATGAAAAGTCCCCTTGCAAATATTCCAAGCCTCTTTTTTCTAGGTGTTGGTCTATTTGGGTTAGTTACACTATTTAGTATGATAGTTACAGATTTATTTGTGTTTCCTTTTGTATTGATTGCTACTATTGCTGTATTTGTTGCTATGTGGTATATTGGGATTTTGGGTACTCTAAAAGAAAATCTAGAGAAAATGGAAGAGAGTATAGAAAATCTCAAAAACAATAATGACCGTTTGCGTACAGAACTAAATGCAATGGAGGAACTAAGAAAAAATCTAGAAAAATATGCAGATGAAAACAATAGCAATCTCAAAAAAGTATTGACTGATATAAATGGAAGCTTCAAAAGACTAGAAGAGATTACTATGGAAAATGAAAAAACCCTACTCTACCGTATAGCACAAGATTTGGAATTTATGGATAATAGAGCTGGAATGAGTAGAGATGAATATAATAGATTTGTCAAAAGAATACCTCTATTTTTACAAACATCATTTGTGTCACTTGGAGATAAAACATTTGATAAAGTTGCTGGAGAGGATAAAAATATAGATTATAAAGAGATAGAACAACTAATACAATCTATTATCAAAAAGTAAAAAAATGTATCAAAAAGAGTTAGAAGCTCTCAAAAGGGCAAATAGGTTTAGAGAGAGAAAAATATTTGAAGAGAGTCTCATAGACTTTGCATCAAATGATTATCTAGGATTAGCACACAACAAAAAACAGTTTAAAAAAGCTGTCAAAATGGTATCTAAATACAAAGTACATGCACCAAAAGCTAGTGCTTTGGTAAATGGGTATCATCCTATTCATGAAGGATTTGAGAGAAGTATTGCTTTTTTAAATGGATTTGAGAGAGGTTTGGTTGTAGGGTCTGGTTTTTTGGCAAATATAACCATGATAGAAGCTTTGGTTAGAAAAAAAGATGTACTCTTTATAGATGAAGAGTATCATGCTAGTGGAGTCTTGGCAACCAAATTACTAGATAGTAAAGTCATTACTTTTAAGCATAATGACCCAAACGACTTGGAAAAAAAACTCAAAGAACATCATACAAAAGGGCGTAAAATTATAGCTGTTGAGGGTGTTTACTCTATGAGTGGAGAGATTTGTAATAGAGATATTTTTGAGTTAGCCAATAGATATAATGCTCTACTTATTGTAGATGAAGCCCATAGTTCTGGAGTAATAGGAGATACTCTACTAGGAGTATTTGAATATTATGGTATAACTCCTCAAGAAAATCATATAAAAATGGGAACTCTTGGAAAAGCTTATGGAAGTTATGGTGCTTATATTTTGGCTTCAAATGAGATTATCAGCTTTTTAGAAAATAGAGGAAAGCCTATTATTTATGCTACTGCTCCCTCTATATTTGATACAGCCCTAGCACTTGTAAATATAGAGATGATTTCAAATAAAAGTAAAGAGATAAAAAAAGAGATAAAAAAGAGACAAAAAATTGTCAAAAAAATATTGGATATTGAGCTAAAATCTCTTATTTTACCTATTCCCGTACCTAGTAATGAGATGGCAACAAAACTACAAAAAGCTCTAATGGTAAAGAGAGGATTTCTAGTCGGTGCTATTAGACAACCTACTATATCAAAACCAATTTTGAGAATTATCCCAAGAGTACAAACTTCCAAAAAAGCATTAAAGTCACTACTCAATCACTTTTAGATATAATTGAGCTATTTAAAAAAAAAGGACACTTATAAATGGTCAGTCAATTGATTAAAGGCTCAATAATGCTGGTAATAATATTTGCCATAGCACTATTTGCAGCATTTATTTATGCCTATAATGAGATTCAACTTGATATGGATAAAATTATTAACTATCGTCCAAAAACATCTTCTGTAATTTTAGATTATAAAGGCAATAAAATAGCTTATATTATGGAAGGTCAACACCGTTTATATGCTAAATATGATGAGATGCCTGGATACTTAATTGAGGCTCTAATAGCAATAGAAGATACCCGTTTTTTTGAGCATAATGGAGTAAATCCAGATGCTATTATCCGTGCTGCTATTAGAAACTTTAAAGCTGGAAAAAAGAAGGAGGGTGGTAGTACCATTACTCAACAGCTAGTCAAAAAGATTCTACTCTCTCCAAAAAAGAGCTATACTAGAAAATTAAAAGAGGCGATATTAGCAATAAAAGTAGAAAATGAACTAACAAAAGAGCAAATTCTAGAGAGATACCTCAATGAGGTCTCTTTTGGTAGTGGTTATTTTGGAGTTAAAACTGCCTCAAAGGGCTATTTTCATAAAGATTTAGAAGAGTTATCACTAAAAGAGATGGCTCTTCTTATTGGTTTGCCAAATGCTCCTTCTTTTTATAACCCTGTAAAACATCTAGATAGAGCATTAAAAAGAGCTAATACTATCTTGAATAGAATGAGAAAACTTGGCTGGATTCCAGAGGATGAGTATCTAAAAGCAATAAAAGAGACTCCAAAAATATATCATAGCTCTCTCACTCAAAATATAGCTCCATATATTACAGATGAAGTAGTTAGAAGACTCAAAAAAGATTTTCCAAATATCAAAACTGGTGGATATACAATCTATACTACAATAGATATGAAACAGCAAGAGATAGCCAAAAAAGCTCTGCGTTATGCAGTCAAAAGAGCTGTAAAAAAATATAGAGAAAATATGAAAACAACTACTATAAATGGTGCTTTTTTGAGTGTAGATAATAAAACTGGTGATATAAAAGCTATGGTTGGAGGAGTTGACTATAAAAAATCAGCCTTTAATAGAGTAACTATGATGGAGAGACAACCAGGTTCTGCTTTTAAACCATTTATTTATCAGGTAGCTCTAGATTTAGGCTACAATCCAGCCACAGAACTAACTGATGTAGCAAGAACATTTCAATATTATAGAAACGGTAAAAGAGTTATCTGGAGACCAAAAAATTATGAAAGAAACTTCGCAGGTTTTATAAAACTAAGAGAAGCATTAGTTCACTCTAGAAATCTAGCTACTATTAACTTAGTAACAGAAATTGGAGTAAATAGAATTATAGAAAAGCTAAAACCTCTCAATATTCCTCATATCCCTCAAGATATGTCTATCTCTTTGGGTAATTTGGGAATCAGCCCTGCAAAAATGGGACAAATCTACTCAGCCTTTGCAAATAGTGGACATATGATTGAGCCTAGACTTATATCAAAAGTGGTATCTAGAGATGGTACAGTTATATATGAATCAAAAACTCAAGAGATAGCAAACTTTACAAAACCAGAACAAGCTTATCTAATGACTGATATTCTCAAAGATGTTATCAAGAGAGGAACAGGTAGAAAAGCTCAAGTACCAGGGGTTGAAGTAGCAGGTAAAACTGGAACTACTAATAGAAATGTAGATGCATGGTTTTGTGGATACTCTCCAGCTCAAGAGGTTATAGTCTGGATAGGTAGAGACAACAATAGACCAATAGGTAGAGGTGCTACTGGTGGTGCAATTTCAGCTCCAGCATTTTCATATTTTTTCAAAAAACTATATGCCCTCTATCCTAGTTTACCAAGAAAATTCAAAGTTCCAGCAGGAGTATATAATACTAGAGATGGAGTAAAAACAGAAATATATACAGATATATCACCACTACCAAAAAATACCGAAACATCTACCTCAGAAGAGTTCCCAGATATGTTTTAAAGGAATATTTTCCTTTAAAATAACACTGTTACATCTTGATACTTCTTTTATAACAAAATTAAAACTTACTTAACTAATGTGTTTATTTTCTACAATAAAACCCCTAAAATATATTAAAAATTATGATTTGAATGCTAAATAGTGGATAGTTTCTATACATATTATAAATATTATAGTTTTTTTTATTGGGTATGCAACCCCCTTTAAGAAGGGGAACAATACAATACCTCATAATAGATAAAAAATAGGAGTAGTTATGACTGAGATAAGATGGCACAGCCGTGCTGGTCAAGGTGCTGTAACGGGTGCTAAAGGATTAGGTAGTGTTGTTGCTGCCACAGGTAAAGAGGTACAAGCTTATGCTCTTTATGGTTCAGCAAAACGGGGTGCAGCAATGAATGCATATAATAGAATTGATGATAAACCTATAACTAATCACGAAACTAAAATGTACCCTGATTATGTTTTTGTAATTGACCCAGCATTGGCATTTACAGATGATATAACCAAAAATGATAAACCTGAAACCAAGTATATCATTACAACTCATCTATCAAAAGAGGATTTAATTGCTCAAATTCCAGCCCTCCAAGATAAGGCTGATAGAACTTATGTAGTTGATTGTATGCAAATTTCTCTTGATACTATTGGTAGGGCTATGCCAAACACACCAATTTTGGGAGCATTTATGAAAATTTCACAAATGTATGAGTTGGATTTTTTCTTGAATAGTATGAAAAAAGTTCTCTCTAAGTTCCCACAAAAAATAATTGATGCCAATATGGAAGCAATTACTAGAGCTTATAACGAAGTTAAATAAAGGAGAGATAGATGAGTGCAACAGGTTCAGCAGGTAAAACACCAAAAAGAGGTATTAGAGAATTAGGTGCAGAAAAAAAAGTTGGTTGGGATGAGGTAACACAAGGGGTTGTATTAAACTCTTTTAATGGAGAGACTACAAACCCAGCATTCTTGACTCAAGAAGAGAGAGATTATAGTGACTTTAACTCATACACAGCAACAGTTGCTTCATGGAGAGTAGTCAAGCCTGTATATAACAGAGATATTTGTATAGATTGCCAAAACTGTTGGGTATGGTGTCCAGATACATCTATTGTCTCAAGAGATAAGCAAATGCTTGGAATTGATTATGACCACTGTAAAGGTTGTGGAGTTTGTGTAGAGGTTTGTCCTACAAATCCAAAATCTCTATTGATGTTTATAGAAGCTATGGACAACGATGATGCATTGGCAAGTTGGCCAGAAAAAAAGAAAAAAGCTAAAAAATAAGGGACTGTTATGGCAGAAAAATTTGAATTAAATGAAGTAGAAGTTTGGGATGGAAATTATGCTACATCACAAGCATTAAGACAAGCACAGATTGATGTTGTTGCGGCGTATCCTATTACTCCTTCAACTCCTATTGTTGAAAACTATGGTGCATACCAAGCAAATGGTTATGTTGATGGCGAATTTGTAATGGTTGAATCTGAACACGCTGCTATGAGTGGTTGTGTTGGTGCAGCAGCCGCTGGTGGAAGGGTAGCAACTGCTACAAGTTCACAAGGTTTTGCACTTATGGCTGAGGTTTTATATCAAGCTAGTGGTATGAGACTTCCTATTGTTTTAACTGTTGTAAATAGAGCTTTAGCTTCTCCACTAAATGTTAGGGGTGACCACTCTGATATGTATTTGGGTAGAGATAGTGGTTGGATTCAAATTGATGCATTCAACTCTCAAGAAGCTTATGATTTACCATTAATGGCTTTTAGAATTGGTGAGCATTTGGATGTAAGACTTCCTGTAATGGTACACCAAGATGGATTTACAACTTCTCACAAAGCTCAAAATGTAAGACCTCTTTCTGATGAAGATGCTTATAAATTTGTAGGAGACTATGTTCCTGTTGATGATATGCTAGATTTTAGCAGACCAGTTACTCATGGGGCTCAAACAGAAGAAGATTGGCACTATGAGCATAAAGCTAGACAACACAAAGCATTAATGGATTCTAGAAAAGTAATAGATGAAGTTTTTGCAGAGTTCAAAGAGCTAACAGGTAGAGAGTATAAAAGAGTAGAGAGCTATATGATGGAAGATGCTGAGATAGCTATGGTACTACTTGGTTCTTCTGTTGAAACAGCAGTTTTAGCTGCAAAACAAATTAGAGAAGAAGAGGGACTAAAGGTTGGAATTATTGCTCCAAGAGTATTTAGACCATTCCCATTTGATTTGATTAGAGAAGAACTAGACAGAGAGAATCTAAAAGCTATTGTATGTATGGATAAATCTGCTCCAGGTGGTGCTATGGGTACACTATTTAATGAGGTTTCAGCTGCTGTATATAGTACAAAGTCTAGACCAATTATGACAAACTACATCTATGGTTTGGGTGGAAGAGATTTCTCTATCGATGAGGCAAAAAGAATTATGAAAGAGCAAAAAGCACACGCTGATGCTGGATATATTACAACACCAATCCAACAGTTCTCTGGAGTTAGAGGACCAAAACTTGGATTTTTTGATACAAGAAGGGGCTAAGAATGGCAATTACATCAATTAAAAATTTAAAAGAGTTTTCGACAGCAAACGATAGATTTGAAGGAGCACATCTTCTTTGTCCAGGTTGTGCGCACTCTATGATAGTAAGAGAGCTTATGAACTGTACAGATGATAACTTGGTTATTGCATCAAATACAGGTTGTCTTGAAGTTTCAACAGCAGTTTATCCATATACTTCATGGGATACATCATGGATTCATATTGGTTTTGAAAATGCAGCAACAGCTGCAGCTTGTGCTGAGTCTATGTATAAAGCAAGAAAAAGAAAAGGAACACTAAAAGACCCAGATGCACCAGTTAAATTTGTAGCTTTCGGTGGAGATGGTAGTACTTATGATATTGGATTTCAATGGTTAAGTGGTGCTATGGAGAGAGGACATGACTTTACTTATATTTGTCTAGATAACGAAAACTATGCAAATACAGGTGGACAGAGAAGTTCTGCTACTCCAATAGGAGCTCACACTTCAACAGCTCAAGCTGGGAAATACTCTTATGGTAAAAAGCAAAAGAAAAAAGATTTAGTTGCTATTATGGCAGCTCACGGCGCACCATATGTTGCTCAACTTGCACCAAACAAGTGGAAAATCATGGCAAAAGGTTTCCAGAAAGCTCTTGAAACAGAGGGACCATGTTTTATCAACACAGTTTCAGCATGTACAACAGAGTGGAAGTTTGACCCAAAAGATACAATAGCAGTAACAGACCTTGCAACAGATTCACTTATGTTCCCAATCTATGAGATTATCAATGGACATGAGCTAAATATTCTTTATCGTCCAAAAAATATAGTTCCAGTAGAAGATTACTTAGGAGCTCAAGGAAGATATAAACACCTATTTAAACCAGAAAACAGACATGTAATCGAAGAGATTCAAAAAGGTGTTGATGAGTTCTGGGAAATGCTTCAAAGAAGAGAAGAACTTAGAGTATAATTACCTCATCTTAAGTGTGGATAGAAATATCCACGCTTTTACTAAAATCACTTAAAACAATCTTCAATTCTCTTAGCTATACTTACAACTATGAAAAAATACAAAGAGAGTTTAGAAAAATTTATTTATAATATTCAAAATAGGACTATCTCAGAAAATGAAGTTATTGTAGGAGAACTCAATAGTCAAGTTATCTCTTTTTTAGAATCTAAATCTATCATAGTTAGCACAAAATATATCTATTTAAGTGTAAGAGCATACAAACATATTCTTAGAGATTTCAAAAAAAAGTTAGGCAAAGCTGTTCCAAATGAGGTAGTAAATGAGATGTACAAAGCTCTATACTCTCCCTATAAAATATTTTTTGATACCAAAAAAAAACATTGCAATCTAATATATGTAGATAGCAACAACAAGCTACTTTTTAAAATAGTTGTTCAACCAAACTACACCTCAAAACTAGGCACTATCAACAGTATTATCACAGCAGGGATTATTGACAAAAGCTCATTGAATGATAGATATTACGAAGAAATAACAGAATATGGGTGGGAATCGAACCCACGATAACGACCATCTTTTAGATGCTCTCGATTCCAACATGTCATCCTCTCATATTCTGTTAAAATTATTATAACATAAAATCTATTAGAAGTGTATCCTTTGTTTTAGCATAACATTAAATCTTTTTAAATTACCCTCTTAAATCAAAAATTTATAACAAATATAAACAAGATTTAAACATTTTATAATATTATTAGGAATAAAATGTTAAAAAATTAAAGAGGAATTTATGCTTTTTAATAGCTATGAGTTTATGTTTATGTTTTTACCTATAACATTTTTTATATACTTCTTTTTAAACAAAAAGAGACTTTTAATAGCATCAAAGGTTTTTTTGGTTTTTTCCTCCCTATTTTTTTACTCTTGGTGGAATATAAAATATTTACCTATTATAATCATATCTATACTATTTAACTATTTTATAGGTAATCAAATATCTATCCAACAAAACATAAACAAAAAGAAACTACTACTTATTATAGGTATAATATTTAATGTATCTCTATTGGGTTACTTTAAATATTATAATTTTTTTATTGAAAATATAAATTTACTTACCAATTGGAATATTCATCATATAGAATTGGCTTTGCCTTTGGCTATATCATTTTTCACCTTTCAACAAATTGCATATTTGGTAGATAGTTATAGAGGAGAAACAAAAGAGTACGATTTTTTAAACTATACTCTATTTGTTACATTTTTTCCTCAACTCATAGCAGGTCCAATAGTTCATCATAGTGAAATGATGCCCCAATTTGCAAACAAAAAAAATAAAATTAAAAACTATCACAATATCGCTTTGGGGCTTTTTATCTTTGCTATAGGACTATTCAAAAAAGTGGTAATTGCTGATACTTTTGCCTCTTGGGCTACTGCTGGATTTGATAATGCTACTTCACTAAATCTTATAGAGGGGTGGGTTGTAAGTCTCTCTTATACTTTTCAACTCTATTTTGATTTTAGTGGATATACAGATATGGCTATTGGTACAGCTTTGCTTTTTAATATTAGATTACCTATCAATTTCAATAGCCCATATAAAGCTAAAAATATTCAAGACTTTTGGAGGAGATGGCATATAACTTTATCAAGATTCCTAAAAGAATATATATATATTCCTCTAGGTGGAAATAGAACTGGAGAAAAGAGAACCTATTTTAATCTAGCAGTCACCTTTTTGATTGCTGGATTGTGGCATGGAGCAAGTTGGCTATTTGTTTTTTGGGGTGGGTTACATGGCTTGGCACTGATTATACATAGAGTATGGCAGAAGCTTAGCTTTAGGTTGTGGGTTTGGTTGGCTTGGTTTATTACATTCAACTTTATTAATATCTCATGGATATTTTTTAGAGCAAAAGATTGGGATAGTGCCACAAAAGTTCTAAATAGTATGTTCTCTTTCGATTCGATTACTCTACCCAGCTCTCTAAGTAGCAAATTGAATTTTTTGATGGATTATGGAGTTAAATTTGATGGATTATTTATTAATATATCAGCAGGAAAAGAGCTATTTATATGGTTATTTATAAGCTTTATAATAGTATTCGCCTTCAAAAATTCAATGGAGAGACTGGATAGTTTTAAACCAAATTTTATAAATAGTTTTATTTTTATTTTCGCTTTTTTGTTCTCCTTCTACAAATTAAGTGGCTATTCTGAATTTTTGTACTTTAGGTTTTAATTATGAAAAGATATAAAATATGGATACAATACTCCTTGATTGTTATTATATCGCTAGTAGTGCTTATTTCGCTTTTTAACTACAAAATAGATAGCTTAAGTATATTTGGAAATTCAAAATATTTAAACCAAGCCTCCAAAACACTACTGAGTGACAAAATGATAGCAGGACTCAAAAACTATGATGAGCGTCTATTTCAAAAATATATTATAGCAGATTCAAAAGAAAAAAGAGATATAATATTGCTTGGCTCTTCTAGAACAATGGTTTTTAGAAAAAAGTTTTTGAGAGAAAAAAATGCTACATTTTTCAACCACTCAGTCAGTGGTGCAAGTCTAGATGATTTTATAGCTATTGTGGGACTTTATGAGTCTATTGCTGGTTATTTGCCTCATCATATTATAATAGGTATAGATGATTGGATGTTAAACAAAAGC
>Ga0256843_1001482_pt1 | contig 18492 bp, 18 predicted proteins | sample AlvinellametaG_FD_191572 | JGI IMG/M metagenome (GOLD analysis project Ga0256843, IMG submission 191572) | Pompeii worm associated microbial communities from hydrothermal vent at the East Pacific Rise, Pacific Ocean - Alvinella | ecosystem: Host-associated > Annelida > Integument > Unclassified ... | reverse complement strand
CTGAACAGCTTATGTTAAGATTACTTGCAGCAAAAACATCTATTCCTCTACAAAATCTTAGAAAAGGTAATATGGATGATCAACAGTGGAGTACATTGACTACTGCATTTGATGACCTTAATACAAAAAAACTTTTTGTAGATGATAATGGTAGTTTAAATATTAACCAATTAAGAGCGCGAGTGCGAAAAATAGCTCAAAACAAAGAGAATAATATATCTATGATTATTATAGATTATTTACAACTTATGTCTGGAACTGGTGGAAAAGACAGACATCTTGAGATATCAGAAATAAGTAGGGGACTTAAAATGTTAGCTAGAGAGATGGGGATACCTGTGATTGCACTTTCTCAGCTAAATAGAGGGCTTGAAAATAGACCTGATAAAAGACCAATGCTTAGTGATTTAAGAGAATCTGGATCAATAGAGCAAGATGCTGATATTATTATGTTTGTATATAGAGATGATGTATACAAAGAGAGAGAAGAAGCAAGAAAAGAGAAAGAAGCTAAAGACAGAGGAGAAGAGTATAAATCAACATTTAAACACAAACCTGTTGAAGAAGCAGAGATTATTATTGGAAAACAAAGAAATGGTCCAATAGGAACAGTAAAATTAAATTTTGAAAAAGAGTATACTAGATTTGTTGATCAAGATAATCACAACAATGAACCATCGTATGAGATTGAATTTGAAACAAATGTAGATATTCCTGATGTAGATGTACCAAATATAAATATCTAATCAAAAACTGTATTACTCTTTTATATTAATACAGTTTTTCCCACCATCTTTAGATACTTTTAAAGCATCCTTTGCTTTATTCATAATAACTTCAGAGTCTGAAGAGTTTTTATTGCAAGATAACCCAAAACTAGCTGTTGCTTTTTCATCACAAAAGTTAAATTTGTGATTGGCAATCTGCTCTTTTATTTTTTGAGCTACAACTACAGAGTTTTCAGCTGTTGTTTCTGGTAGTAATATAGCAAAAACATCAGCACCCAATCTTGCTACAAAATCTTGCTCTCTAGTGTGTGTTTTTAATATTTTAGCTATATCTTTTAAAACTCTATCACCTATATCAGCATTATAATTTAAATTATAATGTTTAAAATTGTCAATATCTATTAACATTAATGATAAATTATGATCATATCTTATGCTTCTTGATAACTCTTGTTTAAATACTTGTTCAAATTTTTTAATATTAAATAGATCTGTTAAATGATCATGTGATTCTTGATATTCGTAAAGTTTTGATTTCTCTTTTAATTTTGTAATATCTGTAAATGAAACTACATAGTTTTCTGAATTTACTCCATATGTATTTATATAAATTTGAAAGTATTTGTACTCACCATTATGATTTAAAAGTTGAATAACTCTGTCTTCATGTGGAAGTTGTAAAAAATACTCTATCCAATTTGAATTTTTATTTATATCCAGTTTATGTAGCATTGGATGATCTTCTTTGATTAAAGAGCAGATACATTGATATTTTTCTATAAATTCATCTAAGCTTTTGATTCCAAAAAAGTTTAAAAACTTATCATTACATTCTGTTGGTTTAATACCGTCTCCACTTAATATCATGGAATCTTGGGCATTAAAAAATGATGTTATTTGGCTTTTAGAATTTTTCATATTCTGATTTAATGTATCTATACTGTTTTGTAACTCTTTATTTTTATTTAAGAGTTCTTTTTTGAATGCCATTGGCTCTACAGTCTTACTCATCTCTTCAATTAACTGATACAGATCTATTGGCTTTAATGTATATGAAGATATTCCAATATCAATAGCTTGTTTTAAAAATGTTGAATCGTTATGTGCACTGGTTATAATAATTAGTATATCAGGATCAATTTTTCTCATCTCTACAGACATATCCAAACCATTCATTTTTGGCATGTTTATATCAGTTACAACAAGATCAAAAGCATTATTGGTACCGTAAGCCTTTTTAAACTCCTCCAAGCCCTCTTGACCATTTTGAGCTACTACAATATTATGAACAATTGAGCTTATTGTTTTACCCGTAAATTCTCTTACGCTCTCTTCATCTTCAACATATAAAACATTTATTTTTTTTAATAATTCTTTATTCAAAAATTTCTCCTGCTATTGGATATTAAACATCGTTGGATTCTCTAAAGGTGGTGAAAAATAATACCCTTGTGAATAATCAATACCAATTTTCTTTGTTAATAGATATATCTGTTCATTTTCAACATATTCTGCAATTGTTTTAAGATTTAAATCTTTGGCAAATTGTACAATAGTTTTTGTAATTAATAAACTATTTTTATCACTCGTAATATTTTTAATCAATGATGCATCTATTTTTAGATAATCTGCTCTTAATTTTAATAGTTTTTCAAAATTACTATAACCGCTTCCAAAATCATCTATTGCTATTTTACATCCAAGTGCTTTTATCTCTTTGACAAAATTTAGTAAAATATCATAATTTTTAACATTTTCATCCTCTAAAAGTTCAAAAATAAGTTTATGAGATACATTATACTTATCTAATAATGATTTAATAAGTTTTAAAAAATCTGGACTTACTATATCTTCATATGATATGTTTACACTAAAATTAAAATCTAGTTTATCAAATGTTTCAAATGATTTTTCTAAAACTTTTTTTGTAATTTTACTATATTGATTAGATTTTTTTGATATATCTAAAAAATGGTAAGGGGACACAACTTTTCCATTGTCTACCAATCTTACAAGACATTCATATTTTTCAACTTTTAATGTTTTATTATTTATTAATGGTTGGTAATAAACTATGATATTGTCTTCATTAAGAGCATGTTTTATTTTTTTAGTCCACATCATATTGTTTTTATACTCTTTTAGATTATCAAGTTGATCAAAAAATACTACATACTCTTTGTTATCTGTTTTTGCAGATTGCAAAGCTAAATCAGCAGTAATTAACTTATTTCTTTTTGTAGAAAAAGATATTCCTGCAGTCGCTCTTAAATGGATCTCATGCTGTTTATATGAAAAAGTCATATTTTCTATTTTATTTAATAACTTTATTATTATATCTGTAAACTCTTTTTGGCTGTAGTTTACATTTGTGATACAGTATATATCAGAAGGAAATTTATATAAAGATAGATTATCATAAGGTTTAATAAATCTTAAAATTGCATCTGCAAAGCTTTTTAAAATAAAATCTCCAATTTGATGTCCGTAAAAATCGTTTATCTCTTTAAAAGAGTTTATATCAAGCACACATATAGATTGAATATTATGTTCTTTGTTTTGAAGTTCATTAATAAGTTTTGATCTATTTGGTAATTGGGTAAGACTATCAATATATATTAGATTCTTTATTCTGCTTTCTGTTTCTAAACAAAGATCAAAATGTTTCATCTCAGAATCAATCAATGGTATTAAAATATCCAATATATCATTTTTATCTATATAGTTTATTACACCAGATTTGTATGATTGTACCAATAAATTATCTTTTGTATCTTTTATTGCTATAGTGGGTATAGCAGTTTTTTCTTTAATTGATTTTATCTCATCTTGCTTTGTATGACTGATAAAAATCAGATCAATTTTATATTCAAATATTGTTTGTATAAGGTCTGAATTATCATATGTATGAACATGTATATCAAAATAATTACTAGTAATTAAAGAGTTGATATCATTGCTAATATGCTCCTCTAAATTAACTAATAAAATATTCATATTCATCCAAAAATCCTTAATGCATTTTCTAAATCTTCTTGAGTATCTATTCCAAATGATTTTGATTCTACTTCAACCATTGAAATTTTCTTCTGATTTGCAATTGCTCTTAGTTGTTCTAGTTTTTCAATTTGTTCAAGTTGAGTTGATTTTAGTGAACAAAAATCATTTAAGCTTTTTTTTGTAAATCCGTAAATACCAAGATGACCATTGTAAGATGCTATTTCATGATGATCTCTATGATATGGTACTTTACTTCTTGAAAAATATATGGCATTACCTGTATTATCCAATACAACTTTTACATGATTTGCATCATCAGCCAATTCTGAACTTATTTTTTTATAACAACTTACCATAATAAACTCTTCATTGTTTTGTTGCTTTTGTTTTACTTTATTTATAACAGCTTGAACAACTTCTGGTTCTATAAAAGGTTCATCACCTTGTACATTAATGACAATATCATCATCTTTTAAATTTAAATTATTTGCAGCTTCATTTATTCTATCTGTACCACTTTGATGAGAAGTAGATGTCATAACTGCGTTAATGTTATGAGATTTTGCCAAATCTATAACCTCTTGTGAATCTGTTGCTATTGTAACATCATCAAGTTTTTGAACTTGCTTTGCAGTTCTTATAACCATAGGTAAACCTAATATATCAACCAATATCTTATTTGCAAATCGACTAGAACCTAATCTTGCTGGTATTATAATCATTAATTTTCCTCATTGCTTAGTGGTAACTTTATAATAAAAGTTGCACCAGTATTGTGATTTATTGCTGTAATTGTACCATTTAAATGTACTTGTATAATCATTTGACACATATAAAGTCCCAAACCTACACCATGTTTTAATTTTTTTGTACTAAAATATGGTTCAAATATCTTATCAATTATTGATGGATCTATCCCTCCACCATTATCACTTACTTCAAAAATAATGTTTTTATCATCACTGTACTGTTTGAGTTTTATAACACCATTTTTTATATTGTTTTTTTGTATAGCTTCTTTTGCATTAATAAATAAATTTACAAGCACATTTGTTAATTCATTTGAATATGTATAAAATTTTGGTTGGTTTGTATAGTCTTTTATAATATCAATATCTTTTGATAATGGATTGTTTTCAAAAAGTTTTACAGCTTTTTTTATAATAAGCTCTGGTTCAATTAAATTTTTTACATCTTTTAAGCTAACAAAACTTTGAAAATCTTCAATAATTGAAGATAATTTATCAGCTTGCTCTTTTATATCTCTTAGAACTTTTTCAACCTCTTCATTTGGAGGCAGATTATCCATACTAAAATCAAGCTCTAATTTTTGTGCCCTTAAAGATATAATATTAAGTGGTTGTCTCCATTCATGTGATATCATCTGTAAAGTTTCAGCCATAATAGCTAGTTTTGATTGCTCTACTAAGATTTTATCTTTTTGTTTTATTTGCGTATTTGCTGCACTTATCTCTTTTTGTAAAGTTAATTGTGCAGTAATATCGAACATAAGGTATGTGTACCCTGTAATATCACCATATTTATTGTAAATAGGTTTTATTTTTGTATCTACACCAAATAATGTACCATCTTTTTTATTATTTAGGATTTTGCCATTCCACTCTTTTTTTTCTGTTAATTCTCTCCACAGGTTATCAAAAAAAGATTTTTCCATCTTTTCATTTGCAATAAAAGAGTAGTGGCGTCCTATCAATTCATCTTTTGAATATCCGCTAAGATTACAGAATGCATCAGAGACTTTTACCAATATCCCTTTTGTATCAGTTTGACACGATAGTGCATATTGATTTAAAATTTGATCATCAGAGATCTGTTTTGTTATATCTTTTATGTTTATTACATAAAATTTTTTATTTAACATCAACGATAGTGTTATATCAAGATATACTAGTTGATTATCTTTACGATTGCAGGCAATCTGCATTTTGTTTGTATATTTGTTTTCTTTATTCTCTTTAATAAGATTTAAAAAATCTTCTTTGTTTTGATCAACTATATAGTCAATAAATAAAGAGTTTAATAATTCATCTTTTTTAAAACCCAATATTGGAGAAAAAGCATTATTAACATAGATAAATTTTGTATCTTCATCTATTATTCCAATACCATCCCAAGAGTTATTAACAATCTCTCTTAGTTCGTTATTGTTGTGTTTTAACTTATCAATATCTACTAACATAAAGTTCCTCAAATTTTTTAAGTACAATTATTATATTATAAATGATATTAAACTTATCTACAAATTAGGATTATTTTTTGAAAACATTAACCATAATAGACACATTTGGCTTCTTATTTAGAAGTTATTATGCTTTACCACCATTAAAATCAAAATCTGGATTTCCTACAGGAATGTTAACAGGATTTATGAATTTTATATCAAATATTGGTAAAGATTTCCAAACAGATTATATAGTTTTTGCTCTTGATAGCAAAGGTGATACATTTAGAAAAGATATTTATGAACAATATAAAGCCAATCGTTCAGAAGTACCTGAAGATCTTCTAAGACAGCTTCCAATTGCAGTGGAATTTATTGAAAAAATGGGCTTTAAAACTGCTGCAAAAGTTGGTTATGAAGCAGATGATATGATAGCTTCACTTGCTGTAGATGCAAGAGATATGGGATTGCAAGTAAGAATTGTAAGTCACGATAAAGATCTGTATCAATTAATAGATGAAAAAAATATATATATGTTTGATCCTATGAAGAAAATTGTTGTAACAAGACAGATGTGTTATGATAAATATGGAGTATACCCAGAACAGTTTATTGATTATCAATCACTACTTGGAGATAGTGCAGATAATGTACCTGGTGTTAAAGGAATCGGAGCTAAAACAGCTCAAGCTTTAATTGAAAAATATGATAATCTAGATAATATATATGCCAATATTGATAATATTGAAAAACCTCGATGGAAAAAATTATTAATTGAGGGTAAAGAGATGGCGTATATTAGTAAACAGCTAGTTACACTTCATACTGATGCACATATCTTAACAGATCTTCATACTTATGATTTACCAAAAGAGAATCCTATTTTAAAAATAGCTGATACTTTAATCTCATATGATTTAAATAAAATAGTTGAAAAAGTACATACAAATGGTTTAAATTATAAAACAAAACTACCACAATCAACTCAATCTGTTAGTTTTGAATCAATTACTTTAAATAATGCAGATGAATTGTTTAAAGTAATAAACTCTATTGATAAAAATACAATAGTATCTCTTGATACAGAAACAACTTCACTTGATACTTCAAATGCAAAAATTGTTGGATTCTCTTTTTGTTTTGATGATTCAAAAGCTTATTATGTGCCAATAGGGCATTTTTATTTGGGTGTAGAGGATCAAATAAGTATAGAAGATGCAAAAAAAGCTTTACAGTTATTAAATAATTATAAACTGGTACTGCAAAACTTTAAATATGATGCAGTTGTGATTAAAAACAATTTTAACATTGATATAAATTTGTATGCAGATACTATGATATTGGCATGGTTGCTTCAAAGTGATATGGCTGTTGGGCTTGATGCTTTGGCAAAAAGATTTTTTTCACATACAATGATTGCATATAAAGATGTGGTAAAAAAAGGTGAGGATTTTTCATCAATTGATATAAATAAAGCTACTCAATACGCTGCAGAAGATGCTTATATAACATATAAATTATATTTTAAACTGCTTGAAGAGTTTAAAAATAAAGATTGTGAACATCTTATTGATATAGCAAAAAATATAGAGTTTGAATTTATATATGTGCTTATAGATATGGAATCTAATGGTATAAAAATAGATCAGGAATTTTTTGCAAAATTAAAAATAAGCTTTAATGAGTATCTGAATGAATTAACTCAAAAAATCTATGAACTAGCCGGAATCAATTTTAATATAAATTCACCAAAACAGTTAGGTGAGATTTTATTTGATCATTTAGGTTTAAAAGCTGGTAAAAAAACAAAAACAGGATACAGTACAAATGAAACTGTGTTGCAAAGTTTAAAAGATGAACATCCAATAATACCATTACTTTTACAATACAGAGAAAACTTTAAATTAAAATCTACATATATAGAACCTCTTTATGATCTTGCTGTAAGTTCTAAAGATAGTAGGGTTCATACATCCTTTTTACAAACAGGAACTGCAACTGGAAGATTGAGTTCCAAAAATCCAAACCTTCAAAATATACCAGTAAAAACCAAAACAGGAAGACAAATAAGAACAGGTTTTATTGCAAGCCAAGGTAAGAAATTAATAGGTATAGATTATTCCCAAATTGAGTTAAGACTTTTGGCTCATTTTTCAAAAGATCCACAACTTCTTGAAGCTTTTAATAATGATTTGGATATTCATTTACAAACAGCCATAAAAATTTTTGGTGAAGATGAGGCAAAAGAGAAAAGAAATATTGCTAAATCTATTAACTTTGGATTAATATATGGTATGGGTAGTAGAAAATTAGCTCAAACTATAAATGTTACACCAAAAGAAGCAAAATCTTATATTGACAGCTATTTTAAATCATTTGCTACAGTAAAAGAGTATTTAAAATCAGTTGAGGATGAAGCATTAGAGAAAAGTTATGTTCAAACATTATTAAACAGACGAAGATATTTTGATTTTGAAAATGCAAATGGTATGCAAAAACCTATGTTTTTAAGAGAGGCTGTAAATACAGTATTTCAAGGAAGTGCGTCTGATTTGATTAAACTATCAATGATAGAGATTTATAAAAAATATCATAATAACAATAAGGTAAAAATGTTACTTCAGATTCATGATGAATTGATATTTGAAGTTGATGAAGATATATGTGAAGATATATCTAAAGAGTTAAAAAATATTATGGAAAATATATATAAACTAGAAATACCACTTAAAGTAAGTGTTAGTATTGGTGATAATTGGGGAGAATTAAAGTAACTATATAGGATATTATCTTAATACAAAATAATTACATATTTTTTGACAAAAATTATTTATTATGATATAATGTTCTTAATAATTATATGAGTAGGTATTGAAATGAAAAAAATTGCAAAAAACTTAAGACAAATAAATAATGCAAGACTGCTTCTTGCTTCTTGTGATGATCAATTGATTTCTCAAGTTAAAGATATACTAGATAATAAAGTTAAGGAGTTAGCAATAATTTCTTCAGTAAAAGAGTTGAACGAAGCTGTTTCATCAGAACAGTATGATATAGCTGTAATTGATTATTCATCTTTTGAGCAAGATTTGATTGAATCTGAAGAGTTAACAACTAGTGGACTTCCAAAGATAGTTATATCTAAAGGATATGATGATAAAAGTGTAATTGCTGCTATGCAAATATCAGCTCATACATCAATATCAAAACCTCTAAATGAGGATGATTTTTCATTAACTTTAATGATGTCTCTAAATCAAAATAAAAGATCTGATAAAATAGAATTTAGAGAAGGTTTCTATTTTGACAAATATAGAGAACAGATGTTTGATAAAAATAATAAAATTGTAGAATTTACTAGACTTGAATATGGTCTTATAACTCTTCTTATAAATAGACCAGATGAGATTGTTGATTATGATATGATTCATAAAGAGGTTTGGAAAGATAAAAAAATGTCTATATTTACAATGAGAAATGTTATTAATAAAATCAGACAAAAAACTTATTATGAAATTATATTAAATCGTTCAAACAAGGGTTATACGATTGATAATATCAATTTAGTATAATATTAAAAAAAGATTATGGAAGAGTTAATAGTATCAAAAGAGACTTTGGTAGAGCTTTTTGCCAAAGAGAAACTAGTAGATACTGAACATGGATGGATCTATGATGGAATTGAAGTGGAGATTATCGCTTTGCATGATGTAGATCCAAAATATTTGCAAGATATCACAAATGCAAAATTTTATAAAATAAAAGAAAAACTAAAGTAAGGAAAAATTTATATGTCACAGTGTCCTTTTTGTAAGAAAAAGATTGCAATGAGTAAAGCATTTTGTTCAAGAAATTGTAAAGAGAATTATTTTCAACTTATTGCAATACAAGTGCCAAAGCCATTTTTAAAAAGAATATTTGTTTTTTGTAATGAAGAACAAAGAGAGATAGAGATAGAGAATTTTGGCAATAGACATGGCTGGAGACAAGATTTGTTAAAAAATAAAATCCATGAATTAGCTATAGAAAATGGCTACATCAAAGAGTAATATAGTAAACAAGAAAATTGATTCTACTATAATTACAAAATCTTCTATACTTTTTGTAGATATAGAAGATGACAACTACAAAAAAAATATAGAAGTTTTACAAAAATTAACCAAAAATTTATATATTGCATCAGATTTTTCAACAACACTAAAACTATATCAAGAAAATGATACAACACTTGATGTAGTTATAATTAATATAGATTCTCCTGAAATTAATGGTATGGAATCTATTAAACAAATAAGACAAAATGATTCAGATATCCCAATTTTAATTATATCTAATTTTAAGAATCCCAATAATCTATTAAGAGTTTTAAAATTTAATATTCAAAATTATATAGCAAAACCTATCTTAATGAATACTACTATAAGAATTATTATAGATATTCTAAATGAAAATGAAAATCAAAAACTTATAAGAAAACAACAATTAGATTTAACGCAATTCAAAGAGATATTAGACAAGCAAAATTTAGTTAGTGAAACTGATTTAAAAGGTAATATAACATATGTAAATGATATATTTTGTGAGGTCTCTGGATACTTGGAAAATGAGCTTATTGGAAAACCACACAATATTGTAAGACATCCTCATACACCATCTGCTGTATTTAAAGAGTTATGGGAAACTATCCAAGATGGTGAAATATGGCAGGGAAAAATAAAAAATTTAGCAAAAGATGGAAGTTCTTATTTTGTAAAAGCATTAATTGTACCTATGTTTGACAGTGATGGAAATATTATTAAATATATATCATCTAGATTTCTTGTTACTGATGATGAAAAGCAAAAGCAGATGTTAAAAAAACATATATTAGCTCAAAAAACTGTAGATTTTTCAAATAAGAGAAAATGTCAAAAAGAGATTAATGAAGCTTTAGAAAAACAACAATTACAGTTTGATATAGAATTTAAGAAATTAGAAGAAACACTAAATGATATAAATAGTGATAGAAAAAGTTTAAAAAGGAAATTACGAGGAAGAGAAAAGAAAATTTTTGAACTTGAAGATCAAATAAAAGCACATATTAAACAATATGATGATCTTAGATTGAATCATAGAGAAAATATAAATGAAACATATGAAAAAACAAAAGATGCAAACAGAAGTTATGATCATTTAATGAGTATTAAAAACAAACTAGAAGAGGAAAATGAAACGGCACAAGATACAATTAGAAAGATGCAAAATAGAATCGATCAGTATTTAAAAAGAATAGATGATTTAGAAGATGTGATTCACAGTAATGGATTATAATAGTTTAGTTTTTTACTTTTTTAGATACATACACATAAGTTATTATTCCTAATATTGCAAATATACTTGATTGTAAAATACCCATAGTTAGCCAATTTGAATATAAAAATCCAAGCTGAATATCTGGTTGTCTAAAATTTTCTGCAATAATTCTTGCTATTGAATATAATATAATATAAAGTAGGGCTAGTTGTCCTGTAAATGTTGTTCTTTTTCTATATAAAAACAGTATTATAAATATTACAAAACCTTCTAAAAATGACTCATATAATGCTGAAGGGTGTCGTAAAGTATCTCCTACATATATTCCCCAAGGAACATCAGTAACTCTTCCTACTAACTCTTGGTTTAAAAAGTTTCCGATTCTTCCAAAAATATATCCAAGACTAATACCTATCACAGACAGATCTGCTAAAAATAGCATAGATATTTTATATTTTCTTGCAAAAAGATATGTTGATATTAAAAATCCAAGTAAAGCTCCATGATAACTCATACCAGATATACCTGCATACATTCCATTTATAAATGGATTAAATATCTGCCAAGGATGTGTAAGATAGTACATAGTATTACTGTCATAAAAAATAATATATCCAAGTCTAGCACCAAGTATCACACCAATCTCAGCCCACCATATATAGCTGTCAAAAAGATCCTGTTTTATATTTATTTTATCTTTTTTGATTAAATATTTTGTGAAAGATACTGCACATATAAGTGCCAAAGCATACATAATACCGTACCAATGTACAGCTATTGATCCAATATTAAATGCTATTGGATCAAAATCGGTATATATATACTTCCACTGCATTATGACTCTAAAGCTTGAGCAATTAACTCAATAGGGTTTTTAAATACAATATTAGAAGCATCAGCTTTGTGAAGAGAATCTGTAATTTGCATTCTACATGCACTACACTCTGCACTTACAATATTTGCTTTTGTTTGTTTTATCATAGCTGCTTTTGGAGCACCTGCTGCTTTTGCAAAATCATATTTTTCACTTTGCATAGTAACTCCACCAAACCCACAACATCTGTTTGGATCACTCATCTCATCTATAGTATAATTTTGAGATAACAGTTCTCTTGGTTCTTTTTCAATCCCCTGCATTTTTTTGGCATGGCAAGGATCGTGATATGTAATTATATCATTGATATTTTTATCTTTTGAAGCCAAAATCTCTTTTAATTTTGTATTGTTTTCAAGCCATTTTGTCGCCATAATAACTTTTGGCGATATAGCTGCAGCTCTTTTTTGCCAATCTGGCTGATCATGTAAAAAGTGTTCCCAGTCTATATTTATCATAGCACTACAAGTAGCTTCTGGTACAATAATAGCATCAACATCATCTATAAAAGTTTCAAAATATGCAATATTTTTCTTTATAAGGTAATCAACTGTATCAAAATCCCCTGTAAAATATGCAGGTGCCCCACAACAGAGCTGTTTTTTTGGTATAAAAGCATCAATTTGGAGTGTTTTTAAAATTTTCATTAAACTATCTCCAATATTAGTATATGAGTAGTTTCCCATACAACCAATAAAAATAGCAACTTTTTGTTTTGAAACACTTTCATTTGAAGAATTTACTGTATTTGCTGGATATTTATTTAAAAATGTAGTTTTATCAGCATATGGTAAAGCTCTATTTTTAATAATTGGTAATCCGAAGTTTACTCTTGTTGTTGCACTTTGATTATTTTCATTTATTTTAATACCACAAGTTTGAAATACCCATCCAAGTTTTGCCATAAGATCCATAATTTTTCTATGTCGTAACAAAAAGAAAAAAGCTCTTTTATACCAGGCAATTCCATATTTTTTTGCAATATCATTTCTTACTTGTTCAATTATCATATCTGTTGGAAGATCATTAGGGCAAACATCAACACAGTTTGTACATAAAAAACAGCTCTCAAATATATCTTTTGCTGTACGATCAAGCTCTAGTTCATCTCTTTTGTAAGCTCCAAGAAGATCAATAAATCCTCTTGGAGATGTTGTTTCATCTTGATTTATGTTAAATATTGTACATACAGGTTTACATTTCCCACATTTTATACACTCATCAGATACAGCAGTATAATTAAATTTTAAATCACTCAATATTTTTCCTATACAGTCTTACTAAATCTTCGTTTCTCTTCAGGAACTTTTTTCAAATATGCATCAAAAGGCATCACTATATTTCTAATAAGCATAGTTCCTGTTTGAGATACTTGAATTTTATCTTCTGTAACTTCAACCAATTTGGCATCTTCAAACTCTTTTAATAAAGGTAGATCATCTTTAAAATAATCTGCAAAATCTATATCAAATTTCTCTTGTACTTTTGGTATGTTTAGTGCAAAGTTACTCATAAGTTCCATAATTACATATTGTCTTATTTGATCATCCAAACTTAATTTGTACCCTTTAAAAGTTGGAAGTTTTCCATCATCTAAAGCTTTTTCATAATTATCTAAATCTTTATAGTTTTGTGCATAATAATCAACACCATCACCAATAGATGTAACTCCAATTCCAATTAGATCAGCTCCACCTTTTGTTGTATATCCTTGAAAGTTTCTATGAAGTTCACCTTTTTCTATAGCTTTAAACAACTCATCTTGTGGTTTTGCAAAATGATCCATACCTACCATCTTATAACCATTACTGGTAAAAGTATCAATAGTATCTTTTAATATCTCAAGTCTTTGAGATGGAGGAGCAAAAGTATCTTCATCAAATTTTCTCATTGTTTTTTTCATCCATGGAACATGAGCATAATTAAACACTGCAAGTCTATCTGGATCTAATGTTAATACTTTTTCTAAAGTTTGATGAAATGATTCTTTTGTTTGGTGAGGAAGTCCATAAATCAGATCTATATTTATAGAGTTTATCCCTGCATCTCTTGCAATTTGCATAACATTTTTTGTCATCTCGTATGGTTGGATTCTGTGAATTGTTTGTTGAACTTTTGCATCAAGATCCTGTACACCAAAACTTATACGGTTGGTTCCTGCATTTTTTAGAACTTCCATATGCTCTTTGGTAAAAAATCTTGGATCAACTTCACAACTTACTTCTGCATCACTTGCAAAGTTAGGAAATGTATCTTTTATCATAGATATAACCTCTTGCAGTTGTGATGGTGATAAAAATGTTGGAGTTCCTCCACCAAAATGCATCTGTGTTACAGTTCTGTTTGTATCTATATGTTTTTTTAATAATTCAAGCTCTTTTTTTAGATATGTGATATATCTAACTTTTTTATCCTCTTTACTTGTAAAAATTACATTACATCCACAAAAGTAACATGCACTTCTACAAAAAGGTATATGAATATATAAAGATAAAGCTCTTGATGAATCTTGTGTCTTAAACTTTTGTATTAAATCATCTTGAGTAAACTCTTCACTAAACTCTGGAGCTGTTGGATAGCTTGTATATCTTGGTCCTGGTTTACTGTATTTTTCAAATTTTTTAAAATCAATCATTTCTATTCCTATTTAGATATACCATTATGGCTTTTTGTGCATGAAGTCTATTTTGTGCTTCATTAAATATAACATCTGAGTGTTTTTCAAATATCTCTTCACTAACCTCATATTCTCTATATGCAGGTAAACAGTGTAGGAATATAGCATTTTTAGATGCCAAACTCATTAAATTTTTATCTACAATATAACCTTCAAAATCTTTTAAGCGTTGCTCTTTTTCATCCTCTTGCCCCATAGAAACCCAAGTATCTGTAGTCACTACTGTAGCACCTTCAACAGCATCTTTTGGATCATTTCCAATCATAATTTTAGCTCCACTTTGTTTGGCTATATCTAAAGCATCATTTAAAATATCTTGATCCACTTCATACCCTTTTGGTGTGGCAATTCTTAGTTCAAAACCAAGTTTTGCTGCAAGCATAAGCCATGAGTGTGTCATATTATTTCCATCACCAACATAAGCTACAACCAAATCTTTCTCGTAACCATACTCAAGTATAGTTAGATAATCAGCCATTAGTTGAACAGGATGAAATTTATCTGTAAGACCGTTTATTACAGGTACTTTTGAATATGATGCAAACTCTTCAAGCTCTTTTTGTGAATCATTTCGTATCATAACCATATCAACCATACTACTTATTACTCTACTTGTATCTTTGATTGGTTCACCCCGTCCTAGCTGAATGTCGTTTGAGCTTAAAAATAGCCCAACACCACCTAGTTGATATATCCCAACTTCAAAGCTAACACGAGTTCTAGTACTGCTTTTTTCAAAGATCATACCCAATGTTTGTTTTGGCATATACTCTTTAAATATTTTAGCTTTAGTCTCTTTTTTAATTACTACTGCTAAGTTAATTATCTCTAAAATTTCCTCTTTAGAATAATCTTTTAGAGTTAGAAAATGTTTCATAGTTTCAACCTTATTTTGAAAAAGCTAATATTATAGCTAAAACTTATTTATATACCTATTTTTTATTTAAAATTTCACAGGCCTCTTTTGCATGATAAGTGATAATAATATCAGCACCGGCTCTTTTCATAGATAAAAGTTTTTCCATCATAACTCTGTCATAATCAAGCAATCCATTTGCACCAGCAATTTTAAGCATAGCGTACTCTCCACTTACATTATAAGCTGCTATTGGAAGATTTGTATTATTTCTAATATCTCTTATTACATCCAAAAAGCTAAGAGCTGGTTTTACCATAAGTATATCTGCACCTTGTCTTTCATCTTCAAGAGATTCCTCAATAGCTTCTAGTCTATTTGCTGGATCCATTTGATATGTTCTTCTATCTCCAAAACTAGGTGTAGATTCAGCTACATCTCTAAAAGGACCGTAAAATGCACTTGCAAATTTTGTACTGTAACTCATAATTGGCAGATTTTCATATCCATTTTTATCAAGTGTAGTTCTTAATACCTCTATTATCCCATCCATCATACCACTAGGAGCAATCATATCAGCACCAGCTCTTGCATGCACTAGTGCTTGTTGTGCTGATATTTCAAGTGTAGCATCATTATCAACAGTTTTTGTAACAGGATCCAAGATACCACAATGACCATGATCAGTATATTCACAAAAACATAAATCAGTTGTAATAAACATATTTGGGAACTCTTTTTTAATAGCTTCAATAGTTCTAGCTATGATGCTGTGATCACATAAACATTCACTTCCAACAGAGTCTTTTGTATCAGGAATAGCAAATAATAATATAGAATTTAATCCTAAATCATTTAGTGTTTTACACTCTTTTACAATCTCATCTATACTCATTTGATAAACACCTGGCATTGAACTTACTTCATTTTTGATTCCAGTTCCCTCTTTTACAAATAAAGGATACATAAAATCGTTTGGTGTTAATACAGTTTCTTGTACTAAATTTCTTAATGTTTCATTAATTCTTAGTCTTCTAAATCTTTTAAACATATTATTTGCCTTTTTTAGATATTATACGCGTTATATTAACTAATTAGGGTTTAAATATTTATGAATATTGAAATATCACAAATTGCCAATTTGCCAACAACACATGGTGATTTTAAAATACAATCTTTTAAACAAGGTTGTAAAGAGCATCTAGCTATCTTTACAAATGATCTTGATCTAAACAACAGTGTAAATGTAAGAGTACACTCTGAGTGTCTAACAGGAGATGCTATAGGCTCTATTAAGTGTGACTGTCAGGCACAGCTTAATTTTGCATTAGATTATATACATAAACATAGTGGTATGGTTATATATCTAAGACAAGAGGGGCGAGATATAGGACTTTTAAACAAAGTAAATGCTTATGCACTTCAAGATAGTGGTTTGGATACAGTTGCAGCAAATCATCAGCTTGGTTTTGCTTCAGATGAAAGAACATATGAGATAGTGGAATTTATTTTAAATCATTTTAATATAGACAAAATAAATCTTCTAACAAACAACCCAGATAAAATAAATAGTCTAACAAATATAACAATAGATAAAAGAATAGCAGTGGAAGTAGGGCATAATCCAAAAAATATTGATTATATCCGTACAAAAAAAGAGAAAATGGGGCATATGTTTGAATAGTTTAAAACAAAAGCTTACAAATGCCAATATAAATCTTGGTGATAAGTTTTATAAAGATTGTGAAATATTTGCATCTATATTAAAGCAATGGAACAATACACATAACTTAACTGGTGCATGTGGTGATGATGATATAGAAAAGAATATTATCGATTCTGTATATCCACTTGGTTTTATAAAAAAAGCAACAAAATTGGTAGATATTGGTACAGGGGCAGGATATCCTGGACTTATTCTTGCTATGGCTATGAGACAGACTAATTGTATATTAGTTGAGCCAAGGGTAAAAAGGGTGGCATTTTTAAACTATATAAAAAATATATTAAAACTTGACAATGTAGAGGTTTTGCAAAGTAGAATAGAGGATACAAATATACAAAATGTTGATCTAATAACTTCAAGAGCAGTTACAAATACAAAACTACTAATAGATATTACATCACACATAAGTACAAAAAACACATCTTATCTATTTTATAAAGGTAGTTTATTGCAAGATGAGTTAAAAGATTTAAATATAGATTCTTATGATGTTGTTAATGTTGAGGATAGAAACTATTTATATATAAAGGGATCAGATGATAATTAAATTAGTAGCACTGCTTGCAGTATTATTTTTGGTATATATTGTATTTTTTAAAAAAAACAGAGAAAATATAAATTCAAAAAAACAAGATGAAGCATTGGAAGATATTATGGAAGAGTGTCCAACTTGTAAAGTTTATGTTTCAAGAAAAGAAGCAATTTTAAGTAGTGGTAAATATTATTGTTCTAAGGAGTGCTTAAAATGATAATCTTAGGGGATAAACATATTGAATATGATGCTTTATATAGAGTTGATAATATTGATATGATTTTTAAAACTCCGTCAAACAGTGTTGTATTGTTTGATTATGATATAGATTTGATGAAATATTGTATGCAAAACAGTGTAGAGTATGCTGTAGTTGTTAAAAATATCAAACAAACAATATATGCTTCAAATCTTGATGCTAAATATATCATTGCATCGTATGACAATGCAAAAATACTACAAAATATAGCTCAAAATTATATGTTTGATTCTAAAATATTGGCTATTATAAAAAATGATGAAGAGATAGAAAAAGTTGCACTTGATAGTATAGATGGTGCAATATATGAGAGTATATTATGAAAGATATTTTAGATACAGTTGTACTTGTATTATTTGTATATCT
>Ga0256843_1001481_pt1 | contig 18499 bp, 13 predicted proteins | sample AlvinellametaG_FD_191572 | JGI IMG/M metagenome (GOLD analysis project Ga0256843, IMG submission 191572) | Pompeii worm associated microbial communities from hydrothermal vent at the East Pacific Rise, Pacific Ocean - Alvinella | ecosystem: Host-associated > Annelida > Integument > Unclassified ... | reverse complement strand
TTAATGTCTTTTTAGCAGTAGCTGGCGTTAGGCCGTCGTTGTCATCATCACCTGTACTAGATGAATAATAATAAGTAGTTCCAGTAATTAAATGTTCACTACTACTATATCCATCATCTCCAGAATAACCATAACCATTAGATTCTAAAATTTGAATTATTTTATCATCTGTATAATTATTTCTATCGAACTTTAATACATCAGAAAACATATTTAATGTTTTCTGTTTTATACCTTTATTTACTACTAACTCAGCAGTAGATTTAAATTGGTTACCTACATTATCTAATTCCATTAATGTTGCATGTTCTAACATATTACATCCTCTATACTTAATTGAATATTACCTACAAATGTATGTGTTAATATTTTTAGAGCTTCATTAGCTTCTTTTATTGTGTATGTCACATCTGGATTACTGGTTTCATGTTCGCCACATACAGCTATTTGTTTTTTATTTAAATCAGGTTCTATAAATAAATTCCCTACCAGAGTTACATTTGTAGCTTCATACTCATAGTTATTCCCGACATCTAATTTAATCATTATAGATATACCACTAGGACCGTCGTCATAAACAGCAAAATCTCTACATGTTTTATAAAATACATTTCTTTGTATTAAAGTATTATCTATTTCTGCTATATTAGATATACCTAAATTTATAGCTGGTCCTGATATATTAAAAAATATATTATCTTTTATAACATTATTTAAAAAACCATTTTGTGTATTTACTACTAATCCACCATTATCATTGTACGTGTGAAATGCACTTAGATATTTATTATAAAATACATTGTTTCTATACACTCCATTTGTACCACTTAATTGACACCTATCGCCACCAATGATTATGTTATTAAAAGCTTCTATACCATTTACTCTAGATTGTACAGAAAACTTACCACCGTATAATAATTCTCTACCATCTAATACATTATTGTACATTTTAGGGAATGGAACATATCCTTGTTCATCAGTAGTACCCCCATTCATAGTTATATTAGCATGACCAAAGTTTCTAATTGTATTATTGTATACTTCTATATTTGTAGTAGTCTTATCACCCCAACATCTTATGCCTTCATAACCACCAGATAAATGTGTAGCACCGTTATAATCATAACCTACTTTTAATTTAGCGCCACAATCTACAATATTATTATAACATTTAAAATTATCACCGCATGCTAAAATACCAAACTCAGAAGCATAACCAGTAGTGTTATTAGCTATTACTATATTTTTCATTGTTTTATAGGAATATAGTCCAGTATATCTACACCATTCAGGATTTAAATATTTTAAAGTATAATAAGAAGAACTACCCTGAAATGTAAATACATTATTTGTATCAGACCATTCTATATAATGTTTACTAGGATCAGCCTTTACATATATATAACCAGTACTCTCATCATGGAAAAAATCAATTATACCATAATTTTCTAAATGAGCTAAATCTTTACCGCCAGTAACTAATATTCCATCTATAGCTACATTTCTAATTTTTTGATTTGGTTTATAATCTACTAAAGCTTTCCATATAACATCATTATGTTTACTCCAAGATAAACCATTTTTATTTTTCTTACCAGTGAATTTAGGTAAAGGACCAACACCATAACATGTAACTATTATATTGTTGCCTTCAGAACCAAGTAATTCGTTAGATTGACTTTCCACACTTTCATTTTCAGCAGACCAGACATCACCTCTTTTAAACATGATTACATCACCTGGATTAAAAGATGATGTTTTTCTTTGGAATTGATAGAATGTTTTCCATGGTGTATCTGGACTCAGACCATCATTACTATCATCTCCTGATGTAGAGAAATAATATTTTACACCACTAGTGCCTTCATTTTCAGCACTACTGTGACCATCATCTTCTTTAGCACCAATACCATCAAATACTGTAATGCCTTTTTTATCTATATCATTTTGTCTTATTAGTGTACCTAATCTAAAAATATTTTCTTTAGAAATATTTACAGAATTTAAATAACTACTACCTTTAAATACACTAGAGGGTAAAGAAATATTTTCTTCATTATCTTGGTGTATTACACTAAAACCAGTACCAGTATTATTGGTTAATTTTATTTTATTATCCATCTGTTTCAACTCCTATTACTAATTTAAACATCGCATTAGTCCTTATATTTATTTTAATCAAAAAAAGACTCGTAAATTATAATAGTGAAAAAAAAAAATAACTCCAAGGCATAACCCTGAAGTTTCTATAATTCTTTTATGTATTTATTGTACAACTCCTCTTTGTACATTTCTTTTAATTTATAATACATCAATAACGCAAATGCTGATGACGTACAGCTTTCCAATCCACCGATTGCTCCATTACTTAATTTATAATAATGAAGTAATCGCTCATACTCTTTTTCCCAGCTAGTAATGTTGGTTAATTTATAATCGTCAAATTCAAAAATCGCATAACGCGATCCGTCATTTATTGTTACCATACATTCCTCAACCTCACCCGTTCTCCTAGAAGCTATTTTTTTAGCTTCTATTAACATATTTATCATTTCTTGTGTCATTTTAAATCCTTTTTATTTTACTATATTAATAATATATAAATGAAAAAAAATGGATTTACTACACATAGAGATATATCTCTATGTGTAGTATTTTTTAACCTTGACGTAATCACAATTTACTGCTTTGCAATACTCTTTTACTTTATCTTTTCTAATAAGCACTCTACCTATAATATACTTTTTAAAGTTATCTTTTTCTTTCCTTCTTAAGTTTGGGTTAGCATATTTATTAATGTGTTTTATTAATCCGTATTTTAAAGACTCTTCTATTATCTCTATTAAAAGAGAAGTTTTAATAGAATTAGTTTTCCACACATTATTAGGTAATTTTATTCCAAAGATACTTTTTTCTTCTATAGCTTTTAAAGTGTATGAACTATTAACATAAAATATATATTTAAATATAATTTCATTAATGAAACAATATTTTAAATTATATTCTTTTAGCATCTTTAAAATATATTTAGTATAACCTATATGATCGCGTTCTTTTACTTTATGCGAAAGTTCTATAACATCTATAGCCGTTTGTTTAGTAATCATATCAGTATCGTCATATGTGTTAATTTTAAATAATTTAAAAGGTGTATACAATCTATTTCTTTTATATTGCTCTAAATCTAATTTTTTCTTAACATCTTTATTAAATATATAATTGATGCTATTTTCTTTTGCTCTTAGAATATCTTCTTTATTGTATACCACACCTTTAATATTTTTTGTGGTTTTTATTTTTACACCATAAATGTTTTTGGTTTTGATTCTCCACATCATACCTACTGTATAATCATCACCCCATAACATTTCAGCAGCTTTTTTAAGATTTATATATACATTACCACCCACTACATTTCCATGAGCAACTTGCTTTACTTTATCTAGACTATTTAAAATAGTTTTTCCATCAGTGAAAAACTTTACATAATCTTCACTTTCTTTAAATTCTATTAAATTATTTCTTTTAATAGAATCTATATCCCCGTTAGATATTACATCACGCAATACATACAATTTACTATGAATTAAATTTTTATCTAAATCATAATTACCATTTTTTATATCTTCTATAACACACAATGGTTGAAAGTATTTTAATGCTATAGTGTATGCGTCCACACCATTTAGTAAATCATTTTCAATTTCACGTATATTTATATTTCTTGCTTCATTAGCACGTTTAATAAAATACCTAACAAAAACCATGTTTAACTCATTATTTAAATCTATTAAATTAAAATAAGATAATACATCGCACATCATATCTAGATGTGCGATATTAAAGTTATTTGCTTGTTCGTTAGACTTTTTTATAATCTTTTTAAAGTAACCCATGACCACTCCTTAGTCAGAATATTTACCATAATTTATAGGAGATAGTTTTTGAAATATTTCTATTAAGTCGTGTTGTTTACTAGACACCAATTCATCAAAATTATCAAAAGCTAAATCAAAACCTTCACTTAACAAATGCTCTATCTTTTTAGCATCTTTTCTCATAACATCGTCTAACATCTTTAAAGACCCAGCTACCTCTACTTGTAATTTAGATAATGTTTTTGTATCTTTACCTCGTAAAAATGATTTACCCATTTTACTATGTAACGATTTAACAGTCTTATTAGCTTTATAACCATCTGACCACGGGTATCTAGTAAAGATTAAATTTCTACACCCATCATGTTTTGTTTTTATAGGATGGTGTTTTGTATCACTATTTACTCTATCAGCAGAGAAACCAAAACTATTTAATTGTTTTACAAACATCAAGCTTATTTTGTTTACTACCTCTAAGTATTCTTTGTATTTCACAATACTAAAATTCTTATCAGATATAGTAGGCATTTTATAACCAGCTTCTTCTAATATATAAATAACATCTAGAGTATACCCCCAATTAATTTTATTTTTTAACAAATAACCTTTTACAAAATCATGTATATCTTTTTTCTTTTGTAAATGTTTTAAATCACCTATTTTATTTTTATTAATAAACGCAGGTAATACTTTAGTTAAAAATGTAACCACCAATTTATCAGGAGTGATGTATAGTTTACTATGTTTAAAATCTTTTACTAATTTACCTCTATATAACAAATGTCCTTCATAAGCGTTACCTTTTGCATCTGCTACAGTTTTAATTATTTTTACGCTATACCCACTATTAAGTTTTACTACTTTAATCATTACTTTTCCTTTATGCTATTTCTAAACCTATGGCTTTATAGGCATCTTTAAGAGCTCTAAACTCTTCTATTATTTTCATATCTCTTTCCACTCTATCGTTTAACATTTGATTTAAAGGATGTGATAACGGAGCATTATAATTAGCTTGTGTATACCAATATAGAACATTAGTAAATTTAGCAGTATCTTTAGCTCCTTTTATAGCATTTTTTAAATCATCTTTATTTACATAACACATTTCATTTCCTCATAATTTTTATCGGTAATAATAGTTACGTTAAGTTTAATTGCTTTATCGTATTTACTACCAGCATTTTCTCCATAAATTAGATAATCTGTTTTCTTACTAACATTATTACTTATATTAGCTCCTAACAATTCTAATTCTTTTTTAATTATATCTCTTGGTTTATACATAGTGCCCGTAAGGACTACTGTCTTACCTTTAAAAGGATTTTCTTTCACATCATGTATCTTTGGTACTGTAGGTTTTAAAACACTCTCTAGCTTTTTAACCGTACTTAGATTATTACTCATAAAGTTAACATAACTATTAGCTATTTCATCACCTATACTATCTATACTAAGTAGCGTAGGTACATCTAAATTACAATAATCCATACCATATCGTTCAGCTATTATTTTAGAAACATGTTGACCAATGTGTTCTATACCAAAAGAACGTATAAATCTCCATAGTTCTATGTTAATAGTATTGTTTATACTATTAATTAAATTAGTAGCTTTTTTATGTTTAAATCCATCTATCTCTAAAAGTTTTTCTGTAGTTAGATTATACACATCCATTAAGTTATTAACTAAACCATAGTTATACAAATCTTCAGCAACTTTTACACCTAATCCATCTATATCTAAACATTTCTTAGAAGCAAAATACGCTATAGTATTTATTACTCTAGCACTGCATTTAATGTTTTGACATTTAGTAAGTATATCTTCATATAACAGTTTCTCATTACAGACAGGACAATAGGTAGGTCTAACTACTACTAGCTCATTACCGTTTCTTTCATTAGTTAATACCTTTGTTATTTTAGGTATTACATCACCACTACGTAAGATAATTATTTTATCACCTATACGCATATCCATCTTTTTAATTTCTTTAAAATTATGTAATGTGGCTCTCTCTACAATTACGCCATCTATTTCAATAGGGGTTACTATAGCTACAGGAGTGACCACACCAGTCCTACCTACTTGATTAATTATGTTTTCTACAGTAGTTATCTTTTCTACAGCTGGGAACTTATAAGCTACAGCCCATCTAGGTACTTTAACAGTATACCCTATTTCATCTTGCGTATCTATATTATCTATCTTTATTACCATGCCGTCTAACATCATTGGATATGAATTTCTGTTTACATGCATTTGTTCATAAATGCTTTCTATTTCATTAATAGTATTAGCTTTAGATCTTAATGGTGGTTCTTTAAAACCTAAGTCATACACATATTTCATTTTATCACTAAGTAATTTAATATCAAGACTATTCATGCCCACACCATAAGGTAAAAATACTAAATCTCTTTTATATGTTACTATAGGGTCTAATTGTCTAAGACTACCAGAAGCCATATTTCTAGGATTTGAAAATAGTGATTCATTGTTTAATAAACGAGCTTTATTTATTTTATCAAAAGTTGATTTGTAAATAACTACTTCACCACGTATTTCGATAAGACTTTTTTCAGGTATTGTTAATGGTATGGTATGTATTGTCTTAGCATTTTGCGTGACTAGTTCACCTATCTCACCATCACCTCTAGTAATAGCTTTTATTAACATACCGTTATCGTATATTAGGTTAAGGCTAGCACCATCATACTTAGGTTCACAATAAAAAGATATATCTTTTTTAAGTCTATGTATTTTATCTAACCAAGATTGTAAACCACTATTATCAAAGATATCTTCTAAAGACCACATCTTACTCAGATGTCTTTCTTTTTTAAACCCATCTTTTAACACATCCCCTACTCTTTGAGTGGGAGATATGTTTAATATTTCATTTGGATTATTCTTCTCATAGTTTACTACAGTATGGTATAAGTTATCATATACATCATCAGTAGTTATTGGGTTATCTAATACGTAATAGTGATGCGCCCAATTGTTTAACGTGTCTACAGCTTTTGTATAAGTTTTATAATCGTATACACTTTTTTCATTCATCATCTTTCCTTATATTAAATAAATTTATACTCACTTTGTAATTGCATTAATAAATCTTTATTTACCGGTATTTGTTTTTTAAGACTTTTAATTTGTCTCTTTAATTTAGCTTTTTGTAAAGCTCTCTCTTTTTCTTTTGGATCTTGTTTATCTCTCCAATTTGGTTTAATATGGTCTTGCACGATTTCACTCATACTCACCCCACACATACTACCTACAGCATCCATGTAAGATATTAAATCTTTACGTTTACGTTTTTTAGCATACCAGCCAGTATCTATGTCACCATCATAAGGTTTACTCCATCCATCAAATTTAGTATTATCAGATACATTAATGATTGATTTATATGTATCTGATCTACTATAAGCTGGATAAATTTGTGACATAGCTATAGTTGAATCATAATCAGCATTAGTAATAACCCCGTGTGTAATAAAGTTATTTAAAAGAAATTCTAAACAAGCTATATTAAAATTTTGTTTATCTTCTAAATATATTTTAAACAAAGTATTTTCTTTATTCACATCTTTTCCAAATAACTTTACAAAAAGTTTATATCTTTCGTCAACATGATAATCGTCACACACACCAGTGATACAACCCTCTGGTTGGTCGTGAGGGGTGATCATATTGCGTTCAGAATACTTAGCAATTTCTTTTTCTATTTCATTTGGATAACTCTTTTCAAATTCACCATGCCATTTGCCTGTATTACACTCCGAGCAAATATAATACTTATCTAAGGGTTTATTATCAACCACATCAAGATAACAATCCATTTCCATTAAAGACATGTTTGGATAATCTTTATTGTTTCTATCTAAATTTTTACTTACTAAATTAGTGTTTTCGATACACCCACATTTCATACATATAAATAAACTCATTGCTTCTCCTTTATTTTCTAAACATTTTAATGGCTCTTTAAATATTTTGTATTTAGTCCAAACTCTGTTATCTATTAACTCTTCTAATGTATCGTACTTAAGACTAGTACCAGTTATATCATATTTAGCAGTTTCTAATGTTAAATCTTTATGCTCTGAATAGAAAAATTTATTACATGCCTTATGACGGTAATAATATTTATAAAAATAATAAGTTCTATCGTTGAATAACTCAGTTAGATTAACACCCACCATATATAACATAACCTTAAGCGTGTATAAAATATTCATTATTACAATATACAAAATAACTAGTAATATTAAAAACACCCTATGATAAGTGAAATCATGTATTTTCTTTTTTATAAATAATTTCTGTTCTTCTTATAATAACTAAATTGTCTATAAATTTATACATTTCATTTGTATCATACTTGATTATTTCCGTATCAAACACACCAACATGTTCTATTTTTAATTCACGTACACCTACTTTAGTAATACGTATATTCGTGTGATCCCCAGAATAAATTGTGATTCCGTTGTAAACATCATTTAGGTTTAAACTCATACATATTTTATCATATGCTGTACGACTGTTTATTTTTCTATTTTTAATATACGCATGAATAGAAAATATGTTTTCATTTATTTCTATTTTGTCGTCTATCTTTTTTATAATATTTACTAAAGGTATTTTATCGTACTTATTTTTAATATCTTTAGTTACTAACCTATATGCGTTATTTATTTTAATATCATTTGCATCATCTTTATATACTTTATATAAATAATTTAATACAGGTAATGTCATGTATCGAACATAGTTATCCTCAAACGAGTATATGAGTGTTTTTAACTCTTTAATATACATACCTTCTTGCATAATAATACTGCGGTTATTATTTATCGCACCACTATACGAGTTTATTAAAATACGGTAGCCTGAAGTAAAATTTAATATATCTATTTTACTCATAAACGGTATATTTAAAATAAAATCACACACAGTCATGTTGTTTATACGGGTGTTAATAAACTCGTGATTATTTTCACTATGCGGTCTGTATAATATCAATGCTTCGTCGCCGACATTTATACAATTAATATTATCTGTACATACAGATACATCACCTGTAATTTTAGAATTTAAAAAACATAACTTGCCATTTTCACTAACACTAGTTTTAACTACTTTCTCTATTAAAATCTCTATACCTTCTTTCATCTTTTATCCTTTTGTTTTATTTACATATAAATAATATATAAAAGAAAAAGAATAGATACACATAGGTCTAACCTATGTGTATCTATATTTAGTTTAACAATTTCCTTCACCATCAGCAGTTAGGATTAAACTGGCATCCGGTAGATCTAAATATTTTTTTATTTTTTGTATATCTGTGGTGTCCATAGTAGAATTATCATCTTCACAATAAATATAATTCTCTACACTTAATATTGGATCTGTTGTTGCTGTTAAGTCTTTTGAGATGGAAACCATCTCTTTAAGTAAATTAATATCTACGTATTCAATTTCCTTAATTTCAGGTGTCCTAAAAGAGGTGATGCAATAACCATCCTCTTCATCCCCTTCATTTAAAGCTTCTAACATATCTTCCAACCCAAGCTCATCAGAAGACCACTCTCCCCAATCTTTGTAATATAAATCAAACTTTATATTTTCATTATAAAGTTTTCTAATATTTCCTTCTGAAACTTCTATGTCTTCTTCAATCATTATGCCTCTATTTATAATGGCGTCACACTCTTCCTGTGTGTTTTTTTCTTTCTTTTTTAAAGAATACTTTACCGCTACTCTTGCATTATATTTACCACTATCGCCCATTGTTAACTCCTGTTTTTATTTTAATATGTATTTTGTATTTACACATTCTATATTAATAATACATAAATGAAAAAAAATGGAGACACAGTGGTAGTTACCACTGTGTGTGTTATGGTGTATATGTGCCAAAAGATATCAATGTTAAAAAGATTTGTGTTTCCGTATATTCAGGGTGCGTAAACCGTATTATTATACTAATAACTACAATAAAAATAACAATTATATATAATAAAATATTTATAATATTAGATTTTGTTTTCTCAGGTAGATTTATTCGTTTAATCCATAAAATGCGGTCAGGTTTTAAATCTACAAATGGATATAAAATACCATAAAATTCATTATCTTTTTCTATAATCTTTAAAGTATTACTGCTATAAGTTACAGAGTCTGCAAATATAAAACTTTCAAATTTTATTTCATATGTATCGTTATTAACTACAAGCAATATTTTATCATCTTTTTTAAATATATAATATGTTTCAGAATTTCTTAGTACTTCATTTATATTAACTGTTTTATTTTTATTAATTTTTTCTAAAGAAATAATACGGTTAACATTATTAAAGACAAGCGGGTAACTTGCCATGTAAAAATTATTATTTTCTTTAATGATTTTTACCATGTCTCCGTTAATATCTAACGTATATTTAATGTTATCTTTATCAAAAATAATTTTATACCATTCTGAATTTATTTTTATTCGCATGTCTTTACCCACATATAAAACAAAATAACTTTCACCATTTTTTAATATTTTATTTAAGTTCATTTATCATCCTTTAAGATAGATTGGTGTTAAAACATAGAATGCTTTTAGATTTTTAATAAAATCAATACACTTACCTTTATTATCAATTATTGATAATTTTACAACATGTTTATTGCCATTATTAATACACGTATAAGATAACCCATCCATAGATTTTTTACAATAATATGTTTTATCATTACCTGTAAACTTTAAACAATACATATCTTCAAATGTCATTTTAGATATTAATGCTTTATACTCTTTTAAATATTTATATTCAACACTATTTATTTCTCTTTCTAACTTATGCATTTCCATAGCTAAATCTAAATCAAACTCATCTTTATCGTGAAATTCTTTTTTTAATCTGATTAATTTATCTTCTAAAGATTCATTGTTTTTAGATTTATTAGTATATTCATTATACAAATGTTGTAATAATGGTAATGACTCATACACAAATTCACCTAGCTCACTATTGATACCCATTTTATCATAAATTTTTTTTAGATTTTTTAGATTATTAAGTGTCAATTGTATAGTATTATCATACTCTACATTACTTTGTAATTGATTTATAAATCTAACAATGTCACCATCTAAATTAAATAAATCATTATTAGTTACTTTTGGTATGTTGGTTACAAAATCTTTTATAGTGTGAAAATCACCTACATTAAATCTAATAAAATCATAAGTATCTTTATCAGATACCACCCAACATTCTCTGCTCTCACCTATCTCAGGTATATTATATTTAGCTATCTTATCTAAATAAGATACTTTACCATTTTCATCTTTAAATAAAATAGCATCTTTACCTTTAGCATCTTCTACTCTAGTAACTGTTTTAATTACTTTACTAAACATCTCATCTCCTTATTTACTACTCAATGATTTACACTTTTGTGTTATGTAGTCTATATTAATAATATATAATAGAAAAAATATGGATACACGTGGGTGGAACCCACGTGTATGTGTTAATATTAAGAACCTGCTGTTATGACACCATTATCTAAGAACCAAGTACCAGCTCCTTGGTTCGTAGTTGGTAGTAATAGTGGTGGTGTTAATGGCTCCCAGTTATCCACGGTATCACCATCTGTTTTGCAAATTAAAAATTCTGCCTCACCGTTAATTGTATTTTTATCATAATTAGGATTATTTATTCTATCGCCCATTACTGATTTAAACCTAGTTGTCACAGGAGGTGTAACTAAATATTTTTGATACTCTCCGTTATCGATAGCAATAGGTGAATTGTTTAAATTATAATTACCATTTATTAACATATACTCTGTAGCTACATTATTAGTTATAAATAATGAATCTATATAAAATGTTTGCGGATTAGTAACGCTATTAACATTTTCAATTCTAAATTTAGGGTTAACTAATTTTATATAGTCTGGTATATTTTCTATATATAATCTTAATAGACTCCATTTATCATATTGGATTTTATCAATTCTTTCACCAGAGTAACTTGCATTATCGTTTAAATCACTCACATGAAATACAGCTCTAAATACAGAATCACCGTTCTCTAATTCTGGTGTGGACGGTATGTATATCCACGCATACACAGCTAATGTGTCGCCTGGTTTAAAAATACTTTTTAAATCATCATCACCATACCATAAATATGGAGAAAATTGTGAAGTCTCACTAGTATCTATTTGTGTTATTTTTATCATTGTGTTTTTAGTTAAACTTTTAACACCATTATCTTCATTAACATAAGTAATATCTACATTTGTATTATAATCTCTATATCCACTTAAACCATATTTAAAAAATGGATTAGGGTTTATAATATTTGGTGCTGATAATGTATTTATATTGTCTTGTATAGTATGGAATGTACTTTCATACATAGCTGAATTATTTTTAATATTTCTAGATCTCGGTGTATATCTTATTAAATTTCTTTTAATATATTTATCATAGGTATTTATTGTTAGCCCATTTACATAATCAACATCTATGTATGGTACAGAAACATTAGCAGCTCTTTGTGCTGAACTTATATCTAATATAGATAAATCTTTACAACTACGGTAATACCAATAATTAGTTAAATTTTCATCCATTGTTCTTAAACCAACATTTATAACTGGTGAATTTGTGTTATAAGATCCTTCTGTATAAAAACCATTAAATGTAACAGATCTTAATCTACTAAATTCACAAGGTTTCATATCCGTACTACCTTCTGACAAAAATGAATAAAATTGTACAGAATTAAGTTCATGTAGGTCTAATGGTTGTTCTACACTTTCCATTTTAATATCTACATCATTATTATTAAATTCATATGCACGCAAACCTATTTTTGCATAAGTACCAAATAAACGTTTATAACCAGACACCCAACCAGATAAATAAAATAATTGATAACATGAATGTACAGTAATGTTCTCCATTAACGATCTATTAAAATGACCTGTTACATTATGGTCATTATCAAAATTACCAGCTCTTAAACCTATTACTGGTAATATACCGCTATTCATATCAGCAGATGTACTGTATGCATGTTGATCAGCTTTTATTGTAAAATTACCTACATGTATATTTTTATCAGCTACTACTTCTATTATAGATAGCTTAGGTGTTAAATAATTAAATAACACCAGTTGTTGGCCGTATGCTTTATATGGAGTAGATACTACCTGTTGATTTAACATATCATTATAATCGTTATAATTACTTACATCCAATTCAGGAAAAATTTGATAGAATATTGTTTTATACGCACCACTAGCTATAAAATTAAAATTAATTACAAATGTTCTAGATATATAATATTTACCTGGACCTAATGTACCGGTAGCATCATTATTATTACAATAAGTTTTTAATAAATCTAAATTATTAGAATTAGTAATGTGTGCCGATTTATCATTTGGAATTACACCAAACCACTCACCAAAAATTTTATCTATACCGTCTCTCACCCATCCATTAAAGCAGACACCACCATCATTCTCATCTTTACGAGAGGAGTCGTATGTGAATGTACCACTACGACCTCCATCTTCTAATTCTATCTTTTTGTATATTTCTGGATTTACATTTTTAAATAAATTAACATTGTTTATAGTAACCATTATTACTCCTTATTGTTTAATATATTCATGATTAGAAACAATTTTTATATGTCTATTAAAAATCGCTTTCTGCTCATATTCATCGTTATATAATTTTGAAAATGTAGTTATTGATGTATCGCCACACTTTATTTTAATATTATTTTTATTATTAAAATTTCTCCCTAACTGTAAATTTAAATCTTTAAACAAACATTCTCTAAAAGAACTTATTACTTTTAAATTATTGTCAATAGTTTCAAATTTAGAAATGGTAGCATCTACAGCTAAAATTGTGTTGTTATTAGCTTTAAGATAACCATCTTTAGGTTGATATGTAGCCTCATAAATACTAAATGATTCGCCCAATATTACATTATCTTCATATATAATATCTTTTTGTGTTAAATAAAAATATCCAACAGAATCTAATCTACCACCATACGGTATAGTTGATGTAAATTTATTACCAGATATATTTATTTTGCCAGTATTGCGGCCAACTATAGCCATGTAATAATGTCCATCTGGAATTTCTTTATAATCACAACCAACAAATAAATTATTAGTTATATCTATATTTCCACCAGATAAACCAAATGAATTCTCCGCGCCAATAGATAGTCCTTTATTAGAATCAAATGTTGTGTTATTATCAAATATAAGATTAGTTACACCATAATGCACTGGCATTATTGCACCAGGATCATCTACATAAGAATCAGTATTATCCGATTTTCTATAACCACCCATAATGTTATTTTTAATAATTACTTTATTAAATTTATTACTAGAACCAACTTTAACATCTATAGGGTTTTCAGAATATGAATATACTCCATCGTATGTTAAATTACCTTTACCATCTGTATATAAACTATTTGTAATATATATGTGGTTACCAGATATAATAGTTCCTTCATAATTAGCTTCATGCAATCTCCCGGAAACACTTAAACTATTGTGTCTGACTAGTTGTATCCCATCAGAACAATTAATAATATCATTATTAACAAATTTATTATTTTTACAAACAACATAATCTGAACTATGGTCTGTAATTATAGCAATTCCGACTCCATCATGTTTTCTACCATATAAAGTTTGTTCTTCTATAACAGAATTTTGTATTACATTATCATTAGAGTCAGTTAATAAACCAATACCCTGGTTAAAATCTTTTAACCATAACCTATTAAAAACATTATTAGACCCTTTAATTATTATTTGTCTTTCCATATTTAAAGTAGTATTAATTGGGCTTACCACAGCTATTCTATCCAAATACCAGTAATCTGATTTAATTTCTATTTTATTAAATATAGCTAGTTGACTTAAATTGTTATTATAAGGGTGTTTGTTATCTCCATTTAATAAAGTCAATGTTCTATATTGATCTTTATTACCGCTTTTTGTTAATGATAAAAGTGGTAAGTCTTTTCTATAATCTTTGGGTTTTAAATAAAAATGAAAAATATTTTCATCATTTAATTTATTTAAATCATTTATACCAGATATTAAAGCATGTGATGGGTTATTTTCATCATACGATGGTGCCTCATATTTAAATATATAGTCTTCTTTTTCTCCGGAATCTATTATGTAATTTAATATAATTTCAGGAATATACATTCTCGTTGTTAAATATCTGGTTTCTTCAAATTTATATTTTTGTAAACCAAATTCTATATTTTTAGCTAACAACCAACTATTATCAATATTAGTAAAATTATGTATTACTGTTTTAAACTCATCATAATTTTTAAAATATTTAGTATATCCTTTGGGATCGCCAATACCTTCTATTAACGGAAGTTTGTATTCATAATTAAAATCAAGAGCTTCTAATTCTGGTTCGTTATGCAAAGCTAAAACTTTTTCATTACCAAGTATTCTATCATATACAATACAGTTTCCTATCATACCAGTAACATACCCATACTCTCTGCGTCCACTTGAATTTCCACCAAGACCCACTACATAATTGTATCCACTAGCTGCAGTAAAATCATTTATTGGATCAAATGTTGTTTTAACTACTTCTATACCATTTAAATATAATTTTACATAACCTACATCTAAATCTATTTCACCTGTTATACTACCACTGTAACTATCTTTTCCCAAATCATAAACAGCGTTATAATCTGTGCCATCTATTTCCAAAGTAGCTTTTATGCTTTTTTTAACAAAACATAAAGACAATGAGCCAGTTGCGGCTGTTCCGGAATAACCGGAACCAAATATAATCGAATTTTCTTCTACATTAATATTTAAATCTTTAACAGTTACTCTTATTGTTTTTTGTTGTGATGAAGATGGCGACACCCCACTATCTATATATTGACCAGAACCATCGAAATATAACATTTGCCCGTTAAATACTTTATTTAATAATTTATTATCTTCATACCTGATGCCATTACTATCACTATACGCTCCATACTTTGCAATATTTTCATATTTTATTCCGGGCGCGTATGCGCCTATAAAATTATTTACAATATTAAAATTTGCTTTTTGTAAACTTTTATTTTGTTGTTGTACGTCACAATTTGGCTCATACATATATATAGTAAAAATAGTTTCAGATATGTAATCTTTCTTTTTATCCCCAACCTCACACATAGGTATCATGGATACACATGTAGTGTTTTTAAAATCATTGTACGCAAATGGATCATTTGGATTTAAGCTAGCAAATACTTTTTCTTCATAATTATTTAAAAGTTCTAAATCACTTATACTAGGTTTGTCTACAAATGCATAAAGACTGTAAAATTCTCCATTTTCTAATGTTAAAAATGTTTTACCGCTAGTATCTTCTACAAGGATATTGTCTTTATAATATCTTATATAATTATTAGTAGGTAAAGTGACTTCTAATTTTTGATTACCGTGTAATGAAATTTTACCACCGCTAAATATTTTCTGCAAATTACCGTGCAGAGGTTTAAGGTATTTAATATTTTGTTTTTTAAAAATAACACCCTCTGAAATATTTACATTATACTTAGTGTTGGTAGTATACCCATTATAACTTGTAGATAAATTTTTATTTTTAATAAATAAATTTGTTATATTTTTATCAATTACGATACAATCATTATCACTTACTTCTGATAATTTATATAAATCATATATACTAGATAATTTTATTATTCCGTTTAATTTCCATCCATTAAATATTGACAGTGAGTCATTTTTATTTTTATTTTCTAAATCATATATGTATGTATCACCACTAGACAACAAACACACATCATTATCTTTCATACCTACAATAGATAGCATATCGTCTATTGTATTCTTTCTATACATTATTACTTGTGACATTTAAATCTCCTTTATCCTGTTACTTTTGTTAACACACCATCGTTTAACCACCATGTACCGACATCACCTGGTGTATCTGGTAATAAATCTAATGGACTTAAATTGCTTACTGGTACTGGAATTATACTATCGTTACCGTCTACAAAAACTGAAGCATATGCTAGTCTATAAATACAACCTGCACCAGCATCTATTTTAACGCCTATTCTTAATTTTGTTATATCTGTATCTTCTAAACTATTTTTAGGTATATATGTACTAATTACTCTTCTAAAATATCCATTACCATAATCTACTAAATTAAAGGTAGTAGCTTTTAATTTATAATTAACACCATCTATATATATTTGCAGACCATCCATAACACCATTTTCAATTTTATCTATTACTGAAAAGAACAAAGTTCTACCTGCAAATTTAATTATTTTTTCAATAGGTATATCATAATAGTATGGAAATGTATTATCACTAGCATTTGTATATTCTTTCTTTAATACTTTAACATTAGTAAAAAACTCTTCATCTCCTAAAACAAAATTATGATTGCCTGATAAACCACTAGGACCATTTAATAAACAATTATCTTTTAATAAATAACTATCATTTCCATTATTAAAATAATCAGATATTATTAAGTTTGTTTTAGATGTTGGAAATTTACTATTGTCTTTTTCATTACTCCAGTAATCTATAAATTTAATCATAGGGCTATTATTAGACAAAGGATTAAATTTAATAACACCGCCATGATTGCTATTTATAGAATACTCTCCAATATAATAATAACCTTCGTGATATGTGCTAGATAAAGAATATTGACCTACATTACCATTACCATTATAATCACCTCGTATCATAGCAAAATCATTAACAACTGGTAAAGTAGTTGGCGTTTCTAAAGATGTACCTATAAATACTATTTTAGCTTCTTCATGAATTTCTACGTAACATTCTAGTATTTTACTACTAACACTTAACTCACTAGCAACTGCTGTCATACTACCACCAGTAAATGTAACTGGTCCTGTTTGTTCTTTTAATACTATATTTTTAAAGTTAGCTCTAAAAGAAACATTTGTATTTGTACAATAATAACCAGCTAATCCGTATTCTATTCCAATATTAAAATTAAAAATATCTACATTATTTAAACTAGAATTTAGAAAATATCTAAAATCAAAACATCTATTTGCCTTATCACCCATCACAGCATCACCGATAAATGAAATATTCTCTACCATAAAAGAATCTAAATTTAAACCATCTCTAGTAAACTTATTATCATCTTTTACAAACAAGTCTTTTTCACTATCAGGTTTAAAAGTTATTTTTGTAGATGTTTTATTTATACCACGTATTGTAATACCACCCGGTACATACAAAGTATCTGTAATTAAGATATCACCTTTACTAACAATTAATTCATTTCCAAACTGGTACACACTTTGCGGATTCCAATTACGTTTAGCAAATCCAAGTGCATTAATAGCTTTTTGAAAGTTTTCAGTGACATCTGTTTTATTAGATAATACGCCGAACCATTCTGCTAATATGTTAACATTATCTGTTTTTCTTACCCACCCCTTTCTAACTACGCCACCGTCATCTATAGTTTTATCAATGTT
>Ga0256843_1001480_pt1 | contig 18519 bp, 20 predicted proteins | sample AlvinellametaG_FD_191572 | JGI IMG/M metagenome (GOLD analysis project Ga0256843, IMG submission 191572) | Pompeii worm associated microbial communities from hydrothermal vent at the East Pacific Rise, Pacific Ocean - Alvinella | ecosystem: Host-associated > Annelida > Integument > Unclassified ... | reverse complement strand
TTTAACTCTTTAAATGTGAGCGCAGCAGCAGCTATTATTTGTGACAGGATAGCAAATGGATGAGTTTGAATTGTTTGAGAAGCATAGTATATTTGAGAGATACAGTATAAAAGAGATATCCCGAAAGACCAGAATAAGCGAGATAGATTTAGAGTATATAAAAAATGATGATTTTTCAAAGATTTCCAAAACAAAAGGGTTGGGTTTTCTTAAGATTTTAGAAAGGGAGTATGGAGTAGATCTTTCCGATAAAAGAGATAAGCTTATAAGCTTTTTAAAAGAGCATGATAAGTATAAGCCTACCGAGTATTTTGTCGCTCCGCCCGAAAAAAAGAGTTATGCCAAATTGATAGCGCTTCTATTTTTGGCATTGATAATTGCCGGAGTGATTGCCGTCATCTACTTTAGACAAACTTCCCCATCCAGCGGCGAGTCGAAATTTGTCCCGAGTAACGCCGTGGTAAATGAGGCAAAAGAGTTATCCGGTATAGAGGTAAATGAGAGCAATAGTAGTGTCGTTGACGAGAATGAAGAGTTAAATGCTCAAAACGATCAAGCATATACCGAAAACAACTCTCAATCTCTTGAGAATAACCAAAGCGAAAAAAATCTAAGCGATCTTAACACTTCGTCAAATATAGATAAGAACGATAGTTTAAAAGTCACAACCGAGGAGAATACCACAACCAAAAAAGAGACCACTCCTAAAGCATCTCTTGAGAATAACTTAACAAAAAAGGCTCAAAAGGTTTCACAAAAGAGGGCGACGCCGATAGATAAGAGTATCTCTATCGTGCCGAAAGTAAAGCTTTGGGTAGGAGTGGTGGATCTTGGAAATTATAAAAAAAGATCATATATAAGTCGCAAAAAGATCTCTATAAAGTCAAAATCCGATCTTTTGATAACGACGGGACACGGTAGATTTACACTCTATTTTAACGGACAAAAGTATGATTTTTCCACTAAATCTCCGGTAAGATTTTATATAAAAGGTGACAAATTGATAAAAATTGATAAACAAGAGTTTAAAAAGCTCAATAAAGGTAGAAATTGGTAAAGATTGTATTGACTCTATTTTTTGCCGTAAATTTTATCTTTGCCTCTTTGTTGGATAGCAAGATAAAAAGTTTTGTAGGCGAGGGGCGCTACTATAAAGATAAGAGGATTATCAATATCGTTATAGGAAATAGGACCCAATATATCAAAAACGGCAGTGTGGATTCGGTTAAGTTGATAAAGGTTTTAAAAAATAACGGCTTTATCAATCTAGTTTTTAAAAAACCTCAAAAAGTGGCAGTAACCTTTAAGGTGCAAAAAGATGCCCTACTTTTTTTGAAGATTATAAACAGCTCTTTAAATGCGATAGGTTTTAACTTTTTCATGACAAAAGAGGCTATCAACAACCAAGACGGTTTTACATGGACTATAGTTATGGATACGGAAAACTTGATAGATCCGGTATATCTATCAAACGAGCTTGAAAAAAGGGGTTGCAGGATCGTAGATATTGATAAAAAGGATGATTTGGATTGGACATATACAGTCTCGATGCAAAATGTAAAACTTTTGGCTAAAGATGTGCTCAATAACGCTACGTATAAGTTAAAAAAACCGATAAAACCATATTGGCTCAATATCGCAAACGGTGCAAAAACACTTTTTGTTAAAAGCTTTCCCCCAAATAGATGGCATCCGTATGTGCTTTTTCTTGATAAGGAGTTAAATATCTTATCTATTTACGATACTGCGGATGCAAAAAGAAGTATCAAGGTGGATATTCCTGAAAATTGTAAATATATCATGATGGACGACAAATATACTCTTAGTAATATTAGGTCGGGTTTACAGATATATATCAGCTCTAAGTAGCAGAAGGAAAGAAATGTTCGACGAAATTCAGTTTAACGCTATAAATAGACTTCCAAATTATGTCTTTGCCGAAATAAACGAGATGAAGATGAAGGCAAGAAGGGCCGGAGAGGATATCATCGATTTCTCCATGGGAAACCCGGATGGCCCCACTCCGCCTCATATAGTAGCTAAACTTGTAGAGGCGGCCCAAAAACCTAAAAATCACGGCTACTCCGTTAGCAAGGGTATATATAAACTAAGGCTTGCCATAACGGATTGGTATAAAAGAAGATACGGAGTCGAGCTTGATCCCGAAAAAGAGGCTGTTGCGGTGATGGGTAGCAAAGAGGGTTATGTGCATCTTGTTCAAGCTATCACCAATCCGGGAGATGTGGCTATAGTTCCCGAACCGGCCTACCCCATACACACTCACGCTTTTATCATAGCCGGCGGAAATGTGGTAAAGATGAACTTTACATACAATGAAAAGTATGAGCTTGATTATGATAAATTTTTTACCAACCTAAAAAAAGCGATAGAGGAGTCTATGCCAAAGCCGAAGTTTTTGGTGGTGAACTTTCCGCACAATCCTACAACGGTAACGGTAAAGAGGGATTTTTACGAAAAACTTGTAGAGATAGCTAAAAAAGAGAGATTTTACATACTAAGCGATATAGCTTATGCCGATTTGACTTATGACGGATACAAAACTCCGTCTATATTTGAGGTAGAGGGTGCTAAAGATGTGGCGGTGGAGAGTTTTACTCTAAGCAAAAGTTATAACATGGCCGGATGGAGAGTAGGTTTTGTTGTCGGAAATCCTAAACTCATAGGCGCTTTACAAAAGATAAAGAGTTGGTTTGATTACGGCATGTTTACGCCTATACAGGTGGCTGCGACGGTGGCTTTAAACGGTCCTCAAGATTGTGTCAAAGAGATAACTCAGATATATAAAGGCAGAAGAGATGTACTTTTGAGAAGTTTCGCAAATGCGGGATGGGAGATAGACAAGCCCAACGCTACAATGTTCGTATGGGCGAGAATACCGGAAAAATTAAGAGATATGGGTAGTATGCAATTTTCAAAAGAGCTTTTAAAAGAGGCGAAAGTTGCGGTGAGCCCCGGTATCGGCTTTGGAGAGCATGGGGATGAATATGTTAGAATTGCCCTGATAGAAAACCACAACAGAATAAGACAAGCGGCAAGAAATATCAAACACTATTTAAAAAACAAAGGAATGTGACGCATATGTTAAAGTTAGGTATAGTCGGATTGGGCACTGTAGGAAGCAGTGTCGTTAAGATACTTCAAGAAAATAAAGAGATCATAAGAGCCAGAGCCGGAGTGGAGATAGTGCCGGCTATTGGTGTGGCGAGAAACCTTGAGAAGCATAAAAATTTGGGTATTGTTCTAAGCGATAATGTGGATGATATCCTTGAGGATGAGAGTATCGATATGGTGGTAGAGCTCATCGGAGGAGTCGATAGAGCTTATGAGATAGTCAAAAAGGCTCTCTTAAAGGGCAAATCGGTCGTAACGGCCAATAAAGCGCTTTTGGCTTATCACAGATACGAACTTCAAGAGATAGCTAACGGACAAGGCTTTGGATTTGAAGCGAGCGTTGCGGGAGGGATACCCATCATCAGATCTCTAAGAGAGGGTTTGAGCGCAAACAAGATACTATCCATAAAAGGTATCTTAAACGGTACTTGCAACTATATGCTGACAAAAATGATAGATGAGGGAGTAAGTTTCGGGGAGGTTTTAAAAGAGGCTCAAGAGTTAGGGTACGCAGAAGCTGACCCCACCTTTGATGTGGGAGGTTTTGATGCCAGTCACAAACTTTTGATACTAGCCTCTATAGCTTACGGTATAGATGCAAAACCGGAAGATATACTCATAGAGGGTATAGAGGGCATCAATAGTGATGATATATTTTTCGCAAAAGAGTTCGGTTACAATATAAAACTTCTTGCCATAGCTAAACAAAATAACGACAAGGTTGAGCTTAGAGTTCATCCTGTTTTGATAAAAAAAGAGCAGATGATAGCAAAAGTTGACGGTGTCATGAACGGTGTTAGCGTTATAGGTGATTTTGTGGGAGAGACTTTGTACTATGGTGCCGGAGCAGGCGGAGACGCTACCGCGAGCGCCGTTGTATCCGATATCATTTCCATAGCCAGAGGCGAAAGTACGCCGATGCTCGGATTTAAGAAACTCTCTACCAATGAACTTAGTCTGATAGAGCCCGATATGATAGAGACGGAGTACTATGTAAGAATGAGCGTTATAGATGAGGTTGGTGTACTTAGCAAGATCTCCTCTTTATTTGCAAAGCATGATATATCCATAGACAGTTTTTTGCAAAAGTCATCCAAGAACAGCGGAAAAACAACACTTCTTTTCTCTACTCACAAGTGCCAAGAGAAGAGGATAAAAGAGGCTTTAAAGAGTATAAAAGAGCTTAGTTTCGTTCAAGGAGCTCCATCAATGATTAGGATCGAGGATTGAGTATAAAGGAGATCGACTCCATCTGTACATACTGCGGGGTGGGGTGTGAGATTACGGCGATCACGAAAGATAACAGAATCCAAAAGATATATGCCAAAAACGAAAAAGCCGTCAGTAGAGGAAAACTTTGCATAAAAGGTAAAGCGGGGTGGGACTTTGTGCACTCCAAGGAGAGACTTCCCAAAGTAAAGATAAGAAAGAGTTTTATCTATAAAAACGAGTTATACTTTCCTAAAGAGATCAAAAAGAGCCTATCGCAAGATATAAAACAAGATGAAGAGTTTTTTTATCCCTCTTTAGAGTTGGCTTATAAGATAGCGGCTTGGAAACTTCAACGGATAGGAGATCTAAACGGTAGCGACTCTATATGCGGTATCGGAGGGGCTAGAAGTAGTTGTGAAAGCGGATATATCTTTCAAAAATTCATAAGAGAGACTATGCTTAGTCCTCACATTGATAACTGTGCTAGAGTGTGTCATGCTCCGAGTTTAAAGGGGATGAGAAGGGTGATAGGTGAGGGAGCAGCCACAAATCCTTTTGATGATATTGAAAAAGCAGACTTTATCATGATATTTGGCTCAAATACTACCGAAGCCCACCCTATAGCTGCTACAAGAGTGACAAATGCTTTGAAAAACGGCAAAAAAGTGGCTGTTTTTGATGTGAGAGAGACACATATCAGTGCTAGTGCCACTTATGACTGCACCATACCTTTTGAGACAAATTTACTTGTTTTAAATATGATAAGTTATGTGATACTTGATGAAGAGCTTTACGATAAAGAGTTTATAGAGGCAAATACGATAGGATTTGAAGAGTATAGAGATAGTATTTTGAGTGACGAGTACGCAAAACCTGAATTTTTCAAAAAGATAAAAGGGTATGAGTATCTGTGCGATGTTATAAAAGAGGTAGCCAGAGAGTATGCAAAAAATAGATCTATGATATTATGGGGACTTGGCGTTACCGAACACTTGGACGGCTCTTATGCCGTGGAAGCTCTTTGCAATCTAGCCGTAATGACCGCAAATATAGGAAAAGAGGGGAGCGGACTTATGCCTCTTAGAGGACAGAATAATGTCCAGGGTGTTTGCGATATGGGCTGTTTGCCCTACTATTTACCGGATTATAAAACTCCTCCGAGAGAGGGCAAAAAAACTCCCGAACTTATCGATAGCATGATAAAAGGGGATGTAAAAGCCCTTGTAAATATGGGAGAAGATATAGCTCACATACACACAAATCAAACTAAAATCGAAAAAGCTTTAGAGGGTTTGGAACTCTTGATAACCATGGATCTTTTCGATAATGAGATCACAAAATTTTCTGACATCATCTTCGGCGTTAAATCCGCTTATGAAAAAGAGGGGGTGTATGTAAATGCCGAAAGACGAGTTCAGCTCACCTCTGCTTTGGTGCATAGCGATCTTCCTGATGATTGGGAAGTGATAGAGGGTATAACAAGAGAGTTAACCGGCAAGATTAGCTATAACTCTTCAAAAGAGATATGGGATGAGTTTAGGGAGAGTAGTTTTAGATTTGGGGGTGCGAGTTATGAATTGCTTGAGAAGATGAGAGATAACGCTCCGCAGTGGCCTATAGTTAAAGAGGGAACTCCTATTTTGCATATGCAAGGATTTGCCACGGATGATAAAAAAGCTCATTTCTCATATAGAAGGTACTATCTAAGAGGTATGATGAGTGAGTTGGTAAACGGGCAAACAAAGGGGTTTTATCTTACAACCGGAAGAGTTATAGCCCACTATAACAACTCCAATCAAACTTCCAAATCCCCCACTCTTGTTAAAAGACACAAAGAGGATGTTCTTCATGTCAGCAAGGAGGATGAGGAGTTTTTCAAAGAGGCTAAATATGTTAAACTCTACTCAAAGTACGGAGTATCGGGAAAACTCAGAGTCAAAATAACTAGAAAATTGAAAAAAGGTACAATGTTTTGTAGCTTTCACCACGCAAAAAGCAAGATAAACTATCTTTTCGGAGATGAGAGCGACGAGCTTACGAAAACGGCACTTTTTAAATCGGTAAAAGTTGAGGCGAGGATAGAAGATGAGTAGAGCCGTAGGAAATATAGCGGAAGATAAAGCTTGTAAATTTCTTCAAAAAAGAGGCTTTGAGATCATAGATAGAAACTTTTACTCAAAGTTCGGCGAGATAGACATAGTGGCGGTTAAAAATAGAGTGTTGCATTTTATAGAGGTCAAAAGCGGAAAAAATTTCGAACCCATTTATGCCATAACTCCGAAAAAGATGGATAAAATCATAAAAACCGTCAACTACTACCTTTTGAAAAAAAGGATAGATTTTGACTATTGTATAGATGCTTTGATAATCAAAAAAAACAGTATAGAGTTGGTGGAAAATATCACTATCTTGTGATCAAGAGGCTCTGTTTTTAAATTTGCTTTTATAGTGGCTAAAAAGAGGCTGGAGCAATAAAATCAAGATGATAACCCATAAGATTTTATCAGTGTATTAAAATTTAAAAACATTAAACTTAAATATAACTTTTTTAAGAATTATATTTAAGTTTAAATAGATAGAGATATTGTAATATTAATTGTGCCTACTAATAATCAATTGAACAATGCAAGTTGTTAAAATTGGTAGGTTAAGCCTAATGACAACTGATGAGAATTATAATCCAAGGTGGCATCGGTAAAATTATCAGATGTGTCTCCATTGTATGTCCAATTATCACGCTTTGTATCATCATTATAATCTGTATAGCGATACTGTATTCTAAAATGAATATTATGAGAGACACTCCATTCTATACCTGCTCCCATAGTCCATCCGTTTAGAGTCATATCTTTATCAAAATAGATTTCATTTTTATCATATACTGCATACTGTTTTACATGAAATCCTCCTCGAGCAACTCCTCCGGTTATATAAGATAAAAATGTGCCTACAATTTTTCCTACTCTTATTTTCAAGGATCCATCCCACTTCTGCTCTACATCTCCAGGATAATCATCACCATTTTCATAATTTGTACTTTGGGTATCATTGGCACCAATTTTGTTAATCTCTCCCTCAATACCCACTAGCCATCCATTTTCAAAGATATAGTTATATCCTCCATAGACACCAGCTAATCCGCCATCTACTTGATTTGTAGGACCTTTATAAGAAATTTCATCTGCTGTATTAGTATCGTCAATCCAGTTAACATCAGCATCCCCCCAATTGTGTCCAGCCTGAACACCTATGTAAAATCCATTCCATTTGCTAGATGAGGCTTGTGTTGTTGGAGCAATATTGTCTCCTGCGATAGAAAAACTGTATGTCAAGGATATCAATGCAATTGATATAAATATTTTTTTCATTTTTCTTTCCTTAAAAATTTTTAAACCATTATAATAATAAATAAATAGTTAAAGATTTCTTAATATTAAAATATGCATTGGGAAAAATGGCATCTCTATACAATCTCATTAAATATTTTGAGGTTTGTTAAATATATATGAAATTATTTTATAATTAGGATGCTCTATTTTTAAATTTGCTTTTATAGTGGCTAAAAAGAGGCTGGAGCAATAAAATCAAGATGATAACCCATAAGATTTTTGCCGCAGTCGAAGCGAAAAATATACTATATGAACCTCCTGAAATCGTAAGAGCTTGAGCAAAGCCCGATTCGGCGATGGGTCCTAAGATCATACCGAGTATAATGGCGCTCAAAGAAAATCCGAGTTTATCGAGAAAAAATCCTCCGAACGCAAATATCAGCATCACCCAAATATCAAACATACTGTTGTTTATGGCATAGGAGCCTACAACTGCAAAAACGCTTATAGAAGCTATCAGTATGGAAGCCGGTATGAGGGCTATCCTGGCAAAATATGGTGCAAAAAATAGCCCCACTATCAAAAATACAGCATTTGCTATAAAAAGAGACAAGATAAAACCGTATGTGATCTGTCCATATTTGGTAAAAAGTTCCGGTCCGGGTATCAACCCTTGTATCATCAAGCCTCCCATTAGGGCTGCCGAGACCGTATTGCCGGGTATTCCAAGTGTCAATAAGGGAACAAGCGAGCCTCCGACACAAGCATTATTTCCGCTCTCGGCGGCAGCTATACCTTCAGGGTTTCCTTTTCCAAATAGATGTTTTAATTTTGATTTCTGTTTTGCCATATTGTACGATACGAAAGCCGCTATGGTAGCACCTTCACCCGGAATGATACCCACTATCGTACCTACTGCCGTTCCGAGTGCGATAAAAGGCCACATGCCTTTTGGCATCTTCTCTCTTTTTATCGTAGAGAGATCAATATCGTCGTTCGCGATCCTTTTTTCGCTTGTCAAAGAGAGCATTTGCGCTATGGAGAACATACCTATGAGTGCCGGCATGAAAGAGACTCCCTCGTAAAGCTCCTCTTGGTTGAATGTATATCTTAGCATTCCGCTCATCGGATCGGTTCCTATAAGAGCTATGATCAAGCCTATGAGTCCGGAGATGATACCCTTTGTCAAGCCTCCGCTTGAAACGGATATGACACCCGTTAATCCCATAAGAGCAAGTAAAAAATATTCTGGAGGGCCGAATTTTAAAGCAAATTTAGCCAGCAAGGGAGAAACTAAAAGGAGTACAAATACCGAGAAAGTTCCTCCGACAAAACTAGCTATCACCGAAACCTTTAGAGCCAATCCGCCTTTTCCCTGTTTTGTAAGAGGGTAACCCTCTATCGCCGTTGCTGCAGCTGCTGGAGTGCCGGGGGTCGAGAGAAGTATTGCTGCTATCGAGCCTCCATACATAGCACCCGCATAAACTCCGCCCATCAAAGATAGTCCTATCAAAGGAGAGAATGAAAATGTTATGGGTATCAAAAGAGCTACCGCCATAGTTGCCGTAAGACCTGGCATACCTCCTATAATGATACCTGCTATCGAACCTACGGTTACCGCCAATAGAACATTTGCAGATAGTACTGCGTTGAGCGCGTCTAAGATGATCATTGCAAAGCTCCAAAAATCGCTAAAGTCGCTTCGGGAAGTTGGATTTCAAATATCTTGACAAAAAGTAGATAGACAAAGCCCGTCACCAGCAAAGAGATGATAACGGATTTGATAAAGTTATTGTGTCCCATAAACCTCATTGTCGAGATCAAGAAAAGAATAGTAGAGGCTATAAAGCCTATATATTGCATTATCCATACATATACTATCAAAGATAGCACAAGTATGAAGAATTTTTTGGGATCTTTTGTAAATTCCACTTTTTGGGTTATCTCTGTTTTGAAGGCAAAAAATAGCATAAAAAGGCTGGATATAAAAAGCGAAATAGATAAAAATTTGATATATATTGCCGTCGTAAACAGAGCCGATTTGGGAAAAGAGGCGGTACTGCGATAAAGCAGTACCGACAATACAATAAAAAGAATACTTAAAAATATATCTATATATTTTTTACTCATCTTTTATCATCACCATGGAGATTTGTCGTAAACTTTTTGAGTATCTTTTTGCAACTGCTCCAAATATGCTCTGTATGTTTTACTATCCATAGGATCTAAAAAGATGAAGGCTTTTTTGCATTTGGCTTGAAAGTCTTTATCATTGACGACTTTTGTGTAAAGATCTATAATCTTGTCGGCAATATCTTTTTTTACCTTTGCATTGATGACCATTCCTCTAGTGGCCGTCATATATACGGGGTATCCTTGTTCGGCTGAAGTTTTTATATCTTTTGCCACATCGGCTCTCTTTTTTGACATTATGGCTATGATCCTTACTTTACCGGCTTTGTGTTGAGCCAACATTTGAGATAAGTTCATAAAGGCTGCCGCGATGTGGTTGCCGAGTATAGCCGCTTTCTCCTCTGTAGAGCCTTTTGTAGGCATGAGGTTAAACTTAACGCCCGTTAACTCTTCGAAATTTTTTGCGGCTAAAAAGTCGTCGCTTCCTATACCGTTTACGGCTACGGTCAATCTTTTAGCTTTTGCGGCTTTCACCAAGTCGTCAAGGTTTTTTATACTGCTTGCGGAGTTTACTACCACTATCTCCGGATCTTCGGCTATATTGCCTATGACTTTAAAGCTATCAAGTGTGTATCTTGCCCTTTTTGCTACTATGTGGGCTACTATCTGAGGGGTAAACATAAGTCCGAAAGTGTATCCATCAGGCTTACTTCTTGCTTCGGCATTAAACCCCATCAATCCGCCGGAGCCAGGCTTATCTACTATGATAAAGTCTATATTTTTCCAATACTTTTTCGCAGTTTGAGCGAAAAGTCTTGCTGTTGTATCGGTGGAGCCACCGGCCTTAGAAGGAACGATCAATTTGACGGTTCTTGAGGGATATTCGGCTAAAGCGATACCGGCCAAAACTGTTGAAAACAACAGAACTATAGAGATAATTTTTCTCATTTTCTACTCCTTTTTTTGAGTTATTGAAAATTATACTATAAAATTTATTAAAAATGAAAAAAAGTTAAAATTTTTAAATTTAATTTTATGTTTTGTCGATTTTTAGGGGTTTTCAGCGAGTCATTTTGTGTAAAAAAATAAAGACTTCGGCAACGGCTTTGTATAGGTTGGGAGGTATTTCTCTATCTAACTCTATCTTGGAGAGCATCTCTACCAAATCTTTATCTTCTTGTATAGGGATGCCCTTTTTTTTCGCTATCTTGATGATATTTTTTGCGGTCTCTCCTTTACCTTTCGCGATAACTTTAGGAGCTTTATCCTTTTTCATATCGTACTTTAAAGCTACCGCTTTTTTTCTATCTTTTTCTTTACTCATATTTTTATATCCATTCCCAAGTTTACACTATCTTTGATGCTGTTTTTTTTGAAAGGATCCTCTTTTTTGTCTGTAAAAAAGATATTGGGGCTCAAAGATATGCTTCTTAATCCCTCTTTTAAGAGAGGTAGATTTTCCTCTATTTTCTTTCTCAACTCTTTATCCTCTATATCTATTCCGACCGAAATAGTATTGCTATTTAGTAGCAACAATACATTTATATCTCCGTGCTTTTCAAGGGAGAGCTCTATTTTACAGCTAAAACTATCTCCCTTTTTTGATTTGTCAAACTTCATAGAGCCCTCTTTTAAGTCGTCCCATAAAAAAGGTATATACGATATAAAGGTTGCTCCGAGTAAGGAGTTTGCTTGGTAGGCTTGGATTTGAGATAGGGTGTTGTCGATGAGTGTCGATGTTTTACTGTTGAGAGGAAGATCTTTATGGTTTTTTAGATCCAGCAAAACCCCTTTGATGTCGTTTTGTAGGATTTTGTCGGGCATATTTTGCTCTACTGTCTGTTTTGCCACTTTGGATTCGTACGCTACTCCGCTATTTTGAATATTTTTTTGAATATCTATCTTCTCTATCGTTTTGGTAAAATTTTCTATGGCCGCCTTTTGGTTTTGCAGTTTCGGTTCATTTTGCAATAGATCCACGATTTTGTTTAGATTTTTTGTGATATTACCTATATATTGTATAGTTTTGCTACCGCTTGGCAGAGATATTTTTAGATTTTTAAAACTCTTTATGGTCTCTTTGACTATTTGATCGAACCTTAAAGGGGTCTGCTCCGTTTTATAACCGTTTGTATCAAGTATCGATATGAGTCTATTGGCTATCTTTTGAATATCTTGCGGATAGCTTTTTAGTTTGGAGGATATGGATGCTATCACATCTTTTATAGAGGAGATATTTTTATCTATCTCATCTTGAAATTTATTGTATGTCGTTAAAGGTTTTGCGTTTGTTTTTATATTTGTGAGTATATCGCTAAGCTTTTTTATAAAGGGTTTTAAAGAGTCTATTTCTTTGCTTGAATCGTTTGCCAGGGTTAGAGATTTGGCTAGATTGACGATCTTTTTCGTATTTTCTATCTTGTCATATACGCTTTTTGGGATCATCTCTTGAGCTTCGCTTTTGTATATGATGCTATCGATCCTCTTTTGTAGGTTGAGGATTTGGTCGTTTTTCGGAAAAGCTGCCGCGTTTTTATCTACCAACTCTTTTATTTGTAAAAATTTTTGAAGATTTTTAGGATTTTTTAGAATATTTTGGTAATTTTTATTCTCTAAAAGGGTCTCAAGTTTTGCAAAAGGGTTCTTCCCTTTTTGTTCGGGATTGTATGTTTGTAAATCATTTAAAAGAGTGTTTATCTCTTTTTGAAAATTTAGAAATGTTTTCGTGTTGCTAAAATGAAAATCACCAATAATCATAAAAACCCTGCCAAGTGCGTATTTTATCAATATAATAACATAATCGTCCTTTATACTTAAATATTTATAAATTCTTTCATGATTGTAACTCGTAAGGTCAGTTTTAAAGAAAAAAAGGTATAATATCAGCTTAAAGTGTATAACACTTAAAACTTTCCATAGGAGATAAATAATGGGTAAATATATAGAATTGAATTCAGCTAATTTTAACGATACTATAAAAGAGGGTGTAACTTTGGTTGATTTTTGGGCGCCTTGGTGCGGACCTTGTAGAATGATCGCTCCGGTTATCGAAGAGTTAGCCGAAGAGTATGAGGGAAAAGCTAAGATCTGTAAAGTAAACACAGATGAAGAGCAAGATATCGCTATTCAGTACGGTATCAGATCTATTCCTACCATACTTTTCTTCAAAGACGGTCAATTGGTCGATCAAATGATAGGAGCGGCAGGAAAGCAAGTTTTAGCTGATAAATTGAACGCAATTTTATAATGGCTTTAAAAAAAGGGAGAAGGATCTTCTCCCTTAACTACCTCTTTGCATCGTTTTTCGGTGCTCTCATGATAGCGAGTGCTTACGCATATTTTAACTATAGGTTTGCAGAGTATAAATTTATAAATTTTGACAAATGGATATTTTACGAAAAGAGAGATATTTTCAAACCTATGGATAAAGAGTATGTAGTTATCATATACAGTTCAAGAAAAGATGATATTAAAAAGATTTTAAAGAGAGTCAAAAATAGAGTAAAGATTTTGGCGATAGACATATATCAAAAAAGATTTGAAAATACAAAAAGGGTTATCTTTTTAACTACGGGCATAAACACGATCTTGGCTCTAATCCAGAGATTCAATATTTACAAAGTTCCATCTTTGTTCATGATAAAACGGGTTAAAAAGAGTAGGTATAAACAAGATAGCATGATAGAAACGATATAAAGGAAAAGATATGTTGGATTTAGCGATTATCGGAGGAGGACCTGCGGGTCTTACGGCAGGACTTTACGCAACTAGAGGCGGATTGAAAGATGTTGTAATGTACGAAAAAGGTATGCCCGGAGGCCAGATCACTCAAAGTAGCGAGATAGAGAATTATCCCGGCATAAAAGATGTCGTTACCGGTATGGAGCTTATGGAGCCGTGGCCTGAGCAGTGCATGAAGTTTGGTTTGAAGCATGAGATGAAAGAGGTCACAAGAGTTTCAAAAAATAGCGACGGTAGCTTTAAAATATCTCTCGCAGGCGGCGAAGAGAATGAAGCCAAGGCGGTTATCGTCTGCACGGGAAGTACTCCAAGAAGAGCGAACTTTGAAGGCGAAGATGAGTTTTTCGGAAGAGGTGTTAGCACTTGTGCTACTTGTGACGGATTTTTTTATAAAGATAAAGAGGTTGCCGTTTTGGGAGGAGGAGATACCGCTTTGGAAGAGGCTTTATATCTTGCCAATATCTGCTCCAAAGTATATCTGATACACAGAAGGGATGCCTTTAGAGCTAGTCCCGCTGTCGTAGAGAGAGTGAAAAATGCTAAAAATATCGAACTTGTACTGAACTCAAAAGTTAAAAAAGTTTATGGCGACAATATGGGCGTGCAGGGAGTCTTGGTGGTCGATAAGGATGGCAACGAGAGAGATTTGAAGGTTCCCGGTATCTTTGTTTTTGTCGGAATGAATGTCAATAACGGGGTTTTGAAACAGAGCGACGGAAGTTATCTTTGTGATGTAAACGAGTATGGTGAAGTTATAGTGGATTTGAGTATGAAAACTTCCGTAAAGGGGCTTTTTGCGGCCGGAGATATAAGGATCTTTGCTCCGAAGCAGGTTGTTTGCGCAGCCGGAGACGGAGCTACGGCGGCACTTAGCGTTATATCTTATCTTGGAGAATAGAGTATGATAAAAGTCGGAATACACGGATCGACAGGAAGAGTCGGCAAACTTTTGATAGAGAATTTAAAAAACGATAAAGATCTTCAAATAGAGGTGCTTCATGCGATTGAAGAGTTTACCTTTCCGGTGCCCGAAGGCGTGCTTATAACGAATGACACCGATACTCTTTTAGAGAGAAGCGATGTCGTTATAGACTTTACTTTGCCAAAAGGGACCCAAACATTACTAAAGAGAGCCATAGAAAATCCAAAGCCACTAGTCATAGGCACTACGGGGTTGGATGAGCATCAAAGAAATCTCATAAAAGAGTTGAGCCAAAAGGCTCCCGTGCTATACTCTACCAATATGTCTTTGGGTGTGGCCGTTTTAAATAAGTTGGCGGCTTTAGCGTCGGAAGCTTTGAGCGATTTTGATATAGAGATCGTGGAGATGCACCATAGATACAAAAAAGATGCCCCCAGCGGTACGGCTTTGACTCTTGGAGAGAGCGTGGCAAATGCCAGAGGCTTAGTGCTTGATGAAGTTAGAGTGAGCGGCAGAAACGGCATTATAGGCGAAAGAAAAAAAGATGAGATAGCCATCATGGCTTTAAGAGGCGGAGATATAGTCGGCAGACATACGGTAGGTTTTTATAATGACGGCGAGTTTATAGAGTTAAATCATACCGCAACAAGTAGAGATACTTTTGCCAAAGGAGCCATAAGAGCCGCAAAATGGATAGTAAACAAAGAGCCGAGACTCTACAGTATCAATGACTGTCTTGGATTGTCTTAAATATAGGAGTTTGTGAATGTGCGCCATAGTGGGAGTTTTTGGGGATGAAAACGCATCTAAGATAGCGTATTATGCTTTGTTTGCGATGCAACACAGAGGCCAAGAGGCTACGGGTATAAGCGTCAGTGACGATAACCATATAAAAACCATAAAAGGCAGAGGTCTTGTGACCGAAGTTTTCGACAACGACTCTTTTAAAGTTTTAAAGGGCGATATGGCGATAGGACACAATAGATACTCTACCGCAGGACAAGACTCTATACTCGATGCCCAGCCGATCTTTGCCAGATACAAGCTTGGAGAGATTTCCATAGTTCATAACGGAAATCTTATCAATAAAAATGAAGTTAGACAAGAGTTGATAGACGAGGGTGCGATATTTGCCACTTCGATGGATACGGAAAATGTGGTACATCTTATAGCCAGAAGTCAAAAAGAGCATTTAAGAGATAGGATAGAAGAGGCTCTGCAAAAGATAAAAGGAGCATACTGCTTTATCATCCAAAGCAGAAGCAAACAGTTTGTCATAAGAGATAGATACGGAGTTAGACCGTTATCTCTTGGAAGACTTGAGAGCGGCGGATATATCGTAGCCAGTGAAACTTGCGCTTTTGACCTTGTTAAAGCCGAATTCGTAAGGGATATAAGGCCCGGAGAGATGCTTATATTTGACAAGGACAATCCTAAGCATTTAGAGTCAGTCCAACTCTTTGAGAGTGATTATAGACCTTGTGCTTTTGAGTATATATACTTTGCCAGACCCGATAGCGTCATAGACGGCAAAAGCGTATATAAGGTCAGAGGTAGGATAGGGTGGGCTTTGGCTCAAGAGGCAAAACATATAGAAGCCGATATGGTTGTACCGGTTCCCGATAGCGGAGTAGCTGCTGCTTTGGGGTATTCAAAAGCGAGCGGTATCCCTTTTGAGTTGGCGATAGTAAGAAACCACTATATAGGAAGAACTTTTATTGAACCTACTCAAGAGATGAGGGATTTGAAAGTTAAGCTCAAACTTTCACCCATAAAAGAGAAGATAAACGGTAAAAAAGTGATAGTTTTGGACGACTCTTTGGTTAGAGGAACCACTTCAAAGCAGATAGTAAAGATGTTAAAGGATGCCGGAGCCAAAGAGATACACATGATGATAGCCGCACCGGAGATAAAATATCCTTGCAAATACGGTATCGATACTCCAAGTTACAAAGAGTTGATGAGCGCCAATAAAACAAAAGAGGAGATAAGGGAGTTTATGGGAGCCGATAGCTTGACATTTTTAAGCATAGAGGGGCTTAAAGAGGCGATCGGATATGATAGAAACTACTCTTTGGTAAGTTTTGACGGAGATTATTTTATAAAATAGTTTAGTGGCAATATAGCTTATATCTGATATTTGCTTTTTGAAAATATGGCGGATAGGGCATACTGACACTAAAGTTTTTGACCTCTCCGGGTTTTAAATCTTTAGCTACTACAAAATCTTTTATAATGGTTGAGGGCCTCTCTTTTTTGCTTGAAAAGAGAGCCTTTAGACCGGATCTTGGAGCATAAAAGGTAGAGCCCGATATATTATTTAAGTTCAAAGCGTTATTTACGATCTTTACTTCTAGTTTGCATCTACCTATCTTGAATTTTCCTACATTTTTAACTTGTCCGAAAAACATAATGGTTTCATTTAAAAGTACTCTTTTGTGAGTTACATTTAATAGTTTTGCCTTTTTTGTATATTTATCCAGAACAAACATCGAAAACACAGATAACATACTGCAGACAAGAAATGATGAAAAGACCATAGACCAAAAGATTTTTGGGTTGGTCTCTTTTTTAGAGATGATAACAAGCAGTATAAAAAGAAGTAGAAATACTATAAGAGTTATCCAGTGAAGTATGGTAAAGTATGTCATTTTACAACCTTAATAGCATTTTGCCGATACGACAGTATCATAATCTTTTTTATACTCGATACCCTCTATCATGATCTTAAAACTTTTGCTTTCGCCTTTATCTATAGGCTTATCTATAAATATCGTCTCTTTCTTGATGGGTTTTAGGGAGTTTAAAAAATCTTTTATTTTATTGTTGGATTTTTTTATGATTTTTGCGGTTATCAGACACTCTTTATAGTTTATTTTTCCGCTATTTGTGATATTTCCCTCGACTATGAGAGATTTGGTGTAGCGTAAAGTTTCCACTTTGGATGTTATATCGCTTTTTCTTATGTTTTTATCTATAAAGTATTTTAAAGTGAAAAAGCCCACGGGCAGAGAAACACACAATACAAAAAGCATAAAAACGGTAAAAAGAGGTTTAGATCTAAAGAGGTATATTATCAAAACAAAAAGTATGAGAAAGGTTAAAACCAACCATATAAAACCGACATAATCATATATGGTTAAGTGTTGAAAATATACTTTTAAATCTAACAAAGCTAACCCTATTTTTTTCTATTTTTTTTCTCTTCTATACCGCTTGTTCCAAACCTTTTTTTGAGTTCATTCTTTACTTTTTCGGGATTTATGTTTTTATACGACAAGGCTACAAGAGAGTGAAATATAAGATCAGCCGCTTCATAGACGATCTCTTCCTCTTTCGAATCTTTTACGGCAAAACAGAACTCTCCCGATTCTTCTACCACTTTTTTGAGTATCTGGTTTTCTCCTTTGTCATATAAAGAGGCCACATAAGACTCTTTTGGATCGGCTTTTTTCCTCTCCTGTATCGTGTGGTAGAGTTTGTCGATGATACTATAGTTGTCGGTACTGTTTTCTATGGGGTTTGAGATGATTTGAGATGTTTCGAGCTTTGTGAAAAAACAACTCTCTCTACCCGTGTGACAAGCCGCACCTCCCACTTGCTCTACCAGAAGCAAGATGGTATCATCGTCGCAATCTATAAAAATATCTTTAACCTTTTGGATATTGCCGCTTGTTTCACCCTTTTTCCAGATGCGCTGTCTGCTTCTTGAGAAGTAGTGCGCTATCTTTGTGCTAAGAGTAAGCTTGAGCGCCACTTTATCCATATATGCCAACATCAAAACTTTTTTAGTTTTATAATCTTGAGCGATAGCAGGGATAAGAGGAGACTTATCCCAATCTATCCTGCTTGCTATCTTTTCTATATCACTTATCTCCAACTGAAGCCGCCTTTTGTGTATCTTTGGTATCGAGCCAAATATTCGGTACTACTCCTCCGGGAGTCAAGAATATTTTGGCATCTTTGTTTGTTTGTAGGGCTTCATTGAATTTGCCCTGAACCTCTATCTGTTTAAGTCTTAAAAGATTAGGTGTTACGCTTTTGCCCAAT
>Ga0256843_1001479_pt1 | contig 18525 bp, 21 predicted proteins | sample AlvinellametaG_FD_191572 | JGI IMG/M metagenome (GOLD analysis project Ga0256843, IMG submission 191572) | Pompeii worm associated microbial communities from hydrothermal vent at the East Pacific Rise, Pacific Ocean - Alvinella | ecosystem: Host-associated > Annelida > Integument > Unclassified ... | reverse complement strand
ATTAAGTTATTACTCAGAAGCTTGTAATAATGGGGTTTCTAAAGGGTAAATCTAAAATTTTTTTGATTGTTTATAGAGTGAGTGGTGCGGACGAGAGGACTTGAACCTCCACACCTTGCGGCACCAGATCCTAAGTCTGGCGTGTCTACCAATTTCACCACGTCCGCGTGGTTAAGTGTTTAATGTCACTTCTGACATGATAACATAAGAAATGCAGTGGTACGCCCTAAAGGATTCGAACCTTTGACCTACGCCTTAGAAGGGCGTTGCTCTATCCAGCTGAGCTAAGGACGCGTCAGTCAATAAATATGGTACGCCCGATAGGATTCGAACCTATAACCCTCGGAGCCGAAATCCGAAACTCTATCCAGTTGAGCCACGGACGCTACTATATTTGCTATATTATCAGTAAATATATTTTATTAAATGGGGTGGGATACGGGATTCGAACCCGCGACCCCCGGCACCACAAACCAGTGCTCTAACCAGCTGAGCTAATCCCACCATGTTAATTGTCTAAAATATAAAAAAATTTAAAAATGGTCGGGGTGAAAGGACTCGAACCTTCGGCCCCCTGGTCCCAAACCAGGTACTCTAACCATACTGAGCTACACCCCGACCTACACATTAAACAAGCGGTTATGCTGATTAATGAGGCGAAATTATAGTCAATAACTTTACATTTGTCAATAGTATTTGCAAATTTCTTTGATATTTTTTATTTTTCTGTATAATAAGCCTAATAAAAAAGGGAAATAGTAGATGAAAATAGCTAGGTTTAGTAGGATAGGATTTATTTTAGCAGCAGCTGGCTCTGCTGTAGGACTTGGAAATATTTGGAAGTTTCCATACATTGCGGGGGAGTATGGCGGAGGAGCATTTGTACTTGTATATCTTGCAACGGTACTGCTTATAGGTTTCTCTATTATGATTGCAGAGATGCTTATCGGGTATCTTGGTCGTCGTGATACGGTTACATCATTTGAAGTGTTAGCACCAAAAAATAAACATTTATGGAGACTGGGTGGTTTTCAAGGTTTAGCCGGGCTTTTTATTATGATATTTTACTCTGTAGTTATCGGATGGATTTTTAACTACATTGTAACTTCACTCTTTTCTCTACCTGCAGATGTTCAAGAGGCAGAAGCAACTTTTACTACAATGCTCCATAGTGACTTTCTAACGCAGTTTTTTTACCATACTCTTGCATTTATAGGAATTACATATGTTCTTAACAGAGGTATAAAAGGTGGTATTGAGAAGTTAAATCTTATTTTGATGCCGATGCTTATGCTTATTCTTGCAGGTATGTTTATATACGCTACAACGCTTGGAGCCTTCTCTCAGGCTGTAGAGTTTATGTTTGCGCCTGATTGGTCCAAGATTGACTCTGAAGCCTTTGTAACGGCTGTAGGGCATGCATTTTTTACGCTTAGTCTTGGTATGGGTGCTATTATGACATATGCAGCTTCGCTAGAGAAAGACTCTAACCTTGTAAAAGCTGCTTTTTGGGTTGTCTTTTTAGATACAGCCATCGCAATTGTTGCAGGACTTATGCTCTTTACTTTTCTTTACCAGTATGGTTCAGGACCGGCGAAAGGTCCGGGTCTTGTCTTTATCTCACTGCCAGCTGCATTTTATGAGATGGGAATCTTAGGAAATATCTTTGCAGTACTCTTCTTCTTAGCACTTGCTTTTGCAGGGCTTACATCATCTGTTTCACTTGTTGAGCCTATGGTACAGTACTTTATAGATAGATTTGGCTGGAGCAGATTGCGTGCTGCGCTTACTATGGGAACATTTTTCTGGTTCTTGGGAATTTTTGCAATCCTCTCAAATATAGATGGAGCAAAAGAGTATCTCACATGGGGAGGTAAAAACTTCTTTGACTGGGTAGATTATGTAACTGCAGCAATTATGCTTCCACTTGGTGGACTTATTATGGCTGTGTTTGTCGGCTTTGTTATTCCAAGAAGTGAGGTTGAAAAGGTTATGCGCCCACAACTTGGCTGGGCTTATGATGCATGGTACTTCTCTCTTCGTTACATTACACCGGTTGCAATGTTTGTTGTGATGCTCTCATTGATGGGAGTCTTATAGTATGGATATTGCAAAAGAGTGTAGAGATATCTTAGTAAAAGAGGGTATAAATACGCAATCGAGTATAGATTTTGAGGTAAACGGTGAGGTGATGACACTGACACTTGATTATATAATCGATACATACATGCAGGCTTCACAAGAGTCACAACTGCTCTTTTTAAGAGCTTTACAAAAGGCAATAGAGGCTAAAGAGATGGGAGTAGAGAAGTTTTTTGAGGGGATGGGTCAACTTCTGTTGATGACCCATCTCTCAAAGAAGATTTAAAACTGAATCATTCCATCGATTGGAGATGATGCAGTAGCGTAAGGGCGTTTTGGAATACGTCCTGCAAGGTAGCTCATACGTCCTGCAATAACTGCATGTTTCATCGCCTCAGCCATTGCGATTGGATCTTGTGCCTGAGCGATAGCTGTATTTGTAAGAACTGCTTCAGCTCCTAACTCCATAGCATACGCTGCATCACTAGCACATCCAATACCCGCATCAACGATTACAGGAACACTAACAGCTTCACGAACGAAAACTACATTATATGGATTTTGAACACCAAGACCACTTCCAATAGGAGCAGCAAGAGGCATAATAGCATCAGCACCTGCATCTTCAAGACGTTTTGCCATGATCGGATCATCTGAAGTGTAGGCCATAATTGTAAAACCGTCTTTGTGAAGAACCTCACAAGCTTTAATAGTCTCTAGCACATCAGGGTAGAGAGTCTTTTGAGTATCTCCGATAACTTCAAGCTTGATAAGATCAATCCCAGTAGCTTCACGAGTAAGTCTAAAAGTAGTGATGGCCTCTTCAGCAGTTACACATCCAGCAGAGTTTGGCAAGAAGTTTACATTTGTACCTGCAAAAGTGTCACGAAGATTCTCTTTGTCTGGGTCTGTAATGTTTAAGCGGCGTACTGCAACAGTGATAAGTTCACTTCCAGAAGCGAGCGTTGCCTCTTTTGTCATCTCAAATGAGTCATATTTTCCACTACCGACAATAAGGCGAGAGTTGAGCTCATATTTTCCAATTTTAAGTTTATCATTCATTATAGTTTTCCTATATTTATATTATTAATTGATTTATAACATAAGCAATCTTATAGATTACCAATTCCATTAATTAAATCATTTGGTGTAAGAGAAAAATCAGCACCTGAGTAATTTTGTGCTAGTTTTGTATGAGCAAGTGAACCATTTATAGCAGCTTCAAGTGGTTGAACGCCTTGAGCCAGTAGCGAAGAGATAAGACCGGCAAGAACATCTCCACTTCCGCCTTTTGCAAGTTTGGCACTGCCGTGAGGATTAACATAGAGCTTGTTCTTTTGAGCGATGAGTACATTGGCACCTTTTAACAGAAGTACGGTATCAGGGTAAGCTCTACAAAAGAGCTCCACATATTTAAAACGCTCCTTTTGAAGCTCCTCTACTGTGATGTCAGCCACTGCAGTAGCCTTTAAAATCTGTGTAAACTCTTTTGGATGTGGAGTGAGAAGAAGCTCTTTTTTCTCCAAAAGTTTAAGAAATGATTTTTTGTAAAAAATATCTGCATCAAGCAGTAGCGGTATCTCGCTTTGAGCAAGTTTCTCTATCTCTTCATCGCTAAACTCATCTCCAAGCCCCATTCCAAGAGCAATAGCCGTTGTATTTTTTGGAATCTCATGGGCATACATAATCTCATAAGGGATATTTAAAATATGTTCATTCTCATACCCAAGAAGTGTTACAAGTCCAGTTCCAAATCGAAGCGCTGCCTGTGCACTTAAAACGGATGCGCCTATCTTCTCTCCACTAAAGAGGCAGAGGTGCCCATATGTACCTTTGTGAGAGTTTTTCTTTTGTCGATGGGGAAGTTTTAGATCCTCCATATCAAGAAGAACTGCATTGCTCCCCTTCTCATAGATTAGACGACTCAATCCTAGATTTAAGAGCTCTATCTCTCCAACAAACTCTTTTGCTTCATCTGAGAACATAGACTTCTTTAGCGCACCCATTGTAAGTGTAGTATCAGCAATAAAGCTATTGTCTGCACATACTCCAGAGGCTTTGAGTCCGCTTGGAACATCACAGGCTATTTTGTAAGCATCAAGCTCATTGAGACTCTTTAAAATATGAGTGAGTTCAGAGTTGAACTCTCCACTAAATCCAGTACCTACAATTGCATCAACTAGAATGTCACACTCTAGTTTTGTACATGTTTTGACTCCGATTGCCTCTGCTCGTTTCTCTTGGAGTTTAGCCATTGTCGATTTTGGCTCTTTTACATAGAGCAGAGATGTGTCATACTCCCTGTGCAGCAGTCGTGCTAGTGCAATTCCGTCAGCTCCGTTGTTGCCACTGCCAACAGCAATGATTACTTTTGAGTTTTTTGGAAATTTTCTACGAATGAAGTCAGCCATTCCATCAGCTGCATGCTCCATAAGAATATCTTCACTTAAGAAGAACTCATCGTAGCAGCGTCTATCGAGAGAGGCGACTTCATCGTAGAGGTACTGCATCATTAAGCCTCTAGTGTATACTCGTCAATAAGAACCATAGAGCTCTTAATCTCATTAAATAAAAGAGTTGGATAAGCAGTTCTGTATTGGTAGTAAAACTTATTTTTCTTGAGTGTTTTTAAAATAGCCGTGTTGTAGTAGTTTGCATTAGAACACTTTCCAAGATATAAAAATGAGAAGAGCAGTTTAAGGTGCGGATTCTCAAAAGTAGAGTGTGGCTGTGCCAAAAATGTAAAGCCATACTTTTGAAGATTTGCAAATGAGAGCATATAGAGTAGAAAATCTTCAAACTGTGTATAAAAACCATTGAGGTTCTCAATGTCGTGAAAAAAGTAGTAGTAGTTATCTAAAAGTGCTTGTGCAGAGAGTGTTTTAGATAGTTTTGATTTGACATCACGTTTTGTAGAGAAGTGTTCAGGATTTACTGCCATATAGATATGTTTCTTTTGTGCTACAAGCTCTGCAAACTCTTTTTCAAATGCTTCATCCTCAGAGAATCTAATGTAGTTAAAGTGCTCATCTTTGTAGCGAAGCTCTATCTCATCTTCGCGTGAATCTGCGAAGTCAAGGTAGAGTGTCGCTACGCCATTATCGATAACAAAATTTCTGATTTTACATGCAAGGTTTGTCTTTCCTGCACCCTGTTCACCCAAAATAAGTGTGTTATGTGTAAGAATTCTATCTTCAAGTTTTAGTACATCAATTGAGTCTAAATATTTACCGATTATATCTCTCATCTATTGTCTCCCCTTATATGATAATTAAGTTCTGTTTAGCTTATTATATCTTATCAAGCTAAAAAAGGTATAATTACATTATGAATTATAAAACAATTGCACAAGAAACATTAAATATAGAAGCACAGACACTCCTTAGTGCCGCAAAAAATATTGATGATGATGTATTTGACAAAGCAGTAGAGGTTATACTCAACTGTAAAGGAAAACTTGTTATTTCGGGTGTTGGTAAGAGCGGACTCATAGGTGCAAAAATGGCAGCAACATTTGCTTCAACAGGAACACCGAGCTTCTTTTTACACCCGACAGAAGCACTTCATGGTGACTTGGGAATGATTGGCAGAGATGATGTGGTTATTGCTATTAGCTACTCCGGTGAGAGTGAAGAGCTTAGTTCAATTTTGCCGCACATTAAACGTTTTGATATTCCTCTTATCGGTATGACACGAGATACAAACTCTACACTTGGACGTTACAGTGACTTGGTGATTAAAGTAGAGGTTGAGCGTGAAGCCTGCCCCTTAAATACTGCACCGACAAGCTCGACTACACTCACACTTGCTCTTGGTGATGCACTGGCGGTTTGTTTGATGAGAGCGCGTGATTTTCAAAAGAGTGACTTTGCCTCTTTTCATCCAGGTGGTGCACTCGGCAAAAAACTCTTTACAAAAGTAAGCAATTTAATGAAGCGTGAGAATCTCCCTATCATTAGTGAAAAAGCCTCGGTAAAAGATGCAATTTTAGCAATCTCTGAGGGGCGAGTAGGTACTGCTTTGATTGTTGATGAGAATGAACACCTTGTAGCACTTATGAGTGATGGTGATGTTCGTCGAGCACTTATGAGTGAAGGGTTCTCTCTTGATGATAATGTAATGAAGTATGCAACACACAATCCCCTCTCAATAGATGATGAAGAGATGCTGGCATCGGATGCACTTGTTTTAATAGAAGATAAAAAAATCCAACTCTTAGTAGTTACGGATAGAGATAAAAAAATAAAAGGCGTACTTCATATTCATACGCTTATAGAAAAAGGAATTTCATAAAGTTATGATGAGATTAAACAAATATATAGCACACTACTCAACCTACTCACGTAGAGAGGCAGACCGTGCCATCCAGGATGGGTATGTTCGTGTCAATGGTGAGATAGAGACAAACCCTGCAACACAGGTAAAAGAGGGTGTAGATATCGTCTATATCAGCGGAAAACAGGTAAGCCCTCAGGAGAAGTATACAGTTATTGTTTACAACAAACCAAAGGGTGAACTTGTAACAAAGTCCGATCCAAAAGGACGTAGAACTATCTATGACTCCCTCCATAAAGATTTTAGACACTATATTCCAGTAGGACGACTTGACTACGCATCTGAGGGGCTTCTACTTTTGACTGATGCTTCTCATGTTGCAACAGCACTTATGGAATCAGACCTAGAGCGAATCTATAAGATAAAGATTCGTGGTGAGGTGACTCCAGATATGGAAGATGCGATGCTCAATGGTATCTTCTTGGAGGATGCAACTGCCGGTGCACACTCTCACTCAAAGATAAAATCGATGGAGTTTAAACCTTTCTTGGGTTATAAGATTCAGAAAAATCAGCCAAACTACTCTGTACTGAAAGTTGCACTCTCAGAGGGTAAAAACCGTGAACTTCGTCGCTTTTTTGCACACTTTGGGGCTGAAGTTGTTGACCTGAAGCGTCTTAGCTTTGCAGAGATAGAGCTCAATAATCTCCCAACAGGAAAGACAAGATTTTTAACACGCTCTGAGTACTCGGCACTGCATAAGTTTTTAAAAGAGGAGAAGCGCAAAAGCAAAGAGAACTCTTACAAGAACTCAAAAGAAGAACAAGAGTAAAAGAGTGAGTCTCACACACCTTTTACGTCCTCAAAGCTTTGATGATATTGTCGGACAGCAGCATCTAGTAGCCAAAGGTGCTCCACTGCGAGTTCTGTGTGAAAAGGGCTCTTTGGGGCATAGTTTTTTTTATGGTCCTGCCGGTGTGGGAAAGACATCCCTTGCACGTATTATTGCTCATACGATGGAGCTTCCATTTTATGAGATGAATGCAACTTCACTCAAAATTGATGAGTTACGTAAAATATTTTCACAATATAAAAATGCTCTTCAAAAACCGCTTATCTTCATAGATGAGGTGCATCGCCTCTCCAAAAATCAACAAGAGGTTTTGCTCCCTGTTATGGAGAACAACTCTGTCTTAATCATCGGTGCTTCAACTGAAAATCCTTTCTTCTCTCTTACCTCTGCTATTCGTTCACGCTCTATGCTTTTTGAACTCAAGGCTATTGAGCGTGAAGATTTAAGCACGCTACTTCAAAGAGTAGTAGAAAAAAAAGATTTAAACGTCGAGGATGAGGCAAAAGAGTACCTAATAGCTTCAAGTGGCGGTGATGCCAGAGCGATGCTCAATCTTTTGGAGTTTGCATCCAATGTGGATGAGAGAATTACTTTAGATATCTTAAAGTCTCTTCGTCCAAATGCGCTCCAAGCCGGTAGCAGTGAAGCAGGTGTCCATTATGACTTGGCTTCAGCTCTTATTAAATCTATTCGTGGAAGTGACGCAGATGCTGCTATCTACTACCTTGCACGTCTTATTGATGGTGGTGAGAGTGCAGACTTTATAGCACGAAGATTGGTGATACTTGCGAGTGAAGATGTAGGCAATGCCAATCCTCAAGCACTCACGCTCACTACTTCAACCCTTACAAGTGTCAAGCAGATTGGCTACCCGGAAGCGAGAATCATCTTGGCACAGGCTGTTATCTACCTCTGTGCTTCACCTAAGTCAAACTCTGCATATATGGCGATAAACAGCGCACTCAAATTAGTTCAAGATGGCAATATCTTAGAGATTCCAAAAAATATTCAACAGCAAAATGAGGGATATCTCTATCCTCATGACTTTGGAGGTTATGTTAAGCAAGAGTATTTAAGTAAACCGATGAAGTTTGTAGAGCTAAAAGATATAGGCTATGAGAAGAAAATGAAGGATTGGCTTAAACTTTTAAGATAGATGTGTTAGAATTGTAAGAAGGGGTGTGATATGGATATATCAGTAACATCGAATACTATTACAATTCATGGAGATATTAAATCTGTAGCAGATTATCAGGCAATAAAGAGTGCAGTTGATAGCATAAAGGATACTCACTCAGCAATCACCCTTAAGATAGTAGACTCAATCTTTATTACATCCTCCATTATCGGTTACCTCAATAGACTCCGCCTTAAAGATAAGATAGAGATTACCATAGAAGTAGCAACACCACAACTTATAGAGCTCTTTGAAGATCTGAACCTGACAGAACTCTTTACTATACAAAGAGTTAATGATGCGTGATAGGGAGGGTGATAGGATGCAAAGAGAGGAGTATTACTCATACCAAGAGGATTTGGCCTTTGCTAAAGAGTTGAATATTTTAAGAAATGATTTTTACTATCAACTCATAGACGGGGATGCCCCATCTTTGGTTGACTTTATGTATAAACCTTTAGATACACTCAGTGGAGATGCTTATACCGCCAGACGTATACAGAGAGATAAAACTTTCTATCTTATAGTCGATGGAATGGGTAAAGGACTCTCAGCCTCACTTACTGCGATGATGATGACAAGCTTTATAAACCACCTCATAGATAGTATGCTTGAGAGTGAGGATTTTTTACTTCAGAGAGTTATTCAAGAGTCGATGTCCTTTATTCAGACAATTTTACTTGATGATGAGACACTCTCAATTGACTACATCTACTATGATGCACTCAATAAAGAGCTTCACTATGCAAAATTCGCCATGCCCTCATTTCTGCTTGAAAATACTCAGGGTGAGATTATACGCCTTAAATCAAATAATATGCCTATGAGTAAGTGGCAAGATAGATTTAATATTGAGCACTACAGTGTTGAGGGGATTGAGAAGTTTCTTTTTTACAGTGATGGTCTTGTTGCCAATCCGGTAAAAGGGGAAAGAGCACTCTATAGTGAGTTTATCGAGGATGATTTTGCTACCTCCTTTACAAGAGAGGAGTTTAAGAACAGACTCTTTTCTCGTTTAAAACAACAAGAGGATGACTTGACACTTATCTTTATAAATACGCTTAATCTTGATAAGAGTGCCTTTGTTGAGAGTAGAAGCTTTGAGACATCGCTTGAGGTAGTACAGAGGGCTACTGAGTGGTATAGTGAACTGTTTCATAAACTCACTGATGATGTAAAGGCTCGTTATAGTGCGAGTGTTGTTTTTACGGAGCTCTTTATGAATGCTTATGAGCATGGCAATTTGGGTATTGATTTGGAGATGAAACATAGACTCTTAGAGAGGGATGTCTACTTTGAGAGGCTCTTGAGTCTTGAACAAGGCGTACAAAAGAGGATAGAGGTAAAGGTTTATAAAATTGAAAACAACTCCTCAAGCTATGTTGTCACACAGATTATAGATGAGGGAGAGGGGTTTGATACTCATATATTAAGCAAGATTTTTAGAAATGCACAGAAGTTTAATGGACGAGGTGTTTTTGTATCTAGAAAAAACTCTATGGGTATCTACTACAACTGTCAAGGGAATAAGGTCCTTTTTCTCAATAAAATATAGCTTTTAATACCCTTTTAGATACAATGAAAAAAAGTCAGGATAAATGAATGTCAAAAAAAGCTCTCGCAGATAAAGAAGCACTCCATTACCATCAATACCCACAACCGGGTAAAATTTCAGTAGAAGTTACAAAACCTGTAGCAACGCAAAAAGATTTGAGTATGGCCTATACTCCGGGTGTTGCAGTACCTTGTTTGAAAATCGAGAAAAATCCCGATGATGCCTACAAATATACAGCAAAGTCTAATCTTGTTGCTGTTATCTCAAACGGTACTGCTGTTTTAGGTTTAGGAAATATCGGAGCACTCGCATCTAAGCCTGTAATGGAAGGCAAAGGTGTTCTCTTTAAGAGCTTCTCCGGACTTGATAGTTTTGATATAGAGGTTGATAGTGAAGATGTAGATAGATTTTGTTCGGTGGTTGCGGCTATTGCACCTACATTTGGTGGGATTAATCTAGAAGATATCAAAGCGCCTGAGTGTTTTGAGATTGAGCGTCGCCTTATCGAGGAGCTTGATATTCCTGTAATGCATGATGACCAACATGGAACAGCAGTTATCTCAACGGCAGCTATCTTAAATGCCTGTGAACTCAGAGAGAAAAAGCTGGAAGATTTAAAGATTGTAGTTGTCGGTGCCGGTGCTGCTGCTATATCGTGTGCAAGGCTCTATCGCCATGTTGGTGTGAAAGATATTTTAATGTTAGACTCCAAAGGAGTTATTCATAATGGTAGAGATGATCTAAATGAGTATAAGCAAGAGTTCTCTACTGAAAGGGATATGAGCAGAGAGGAGATATTTGAGAGAGCTGATGTTGTTGTTGGCCTTTCACGTCCGGGGAGCTTTGGGGTTGAAGATATTAAACTGATGGCAAAAGATCCTATAATCTTCACACTTGCCAACCCAACGCCTGAAATTATGCCAAGCGAGACGAAAAAAGCACGCCCTGATGCAATAGTAGCAACAGGAAGAAGTGACTTTGCAAACCAGGTGAACAATGTTTTGGGATTTCCTTTTATCTTTAGAGGAGCGATGGATGTTCGGGCAAAAAAGATAAATATCGAGATGAAAGTAGCAGCAGCCCGTGCACTTGCAAACTTGGCAAAACAAGAGATTCCTGAGTATCTTCATGAGGTTCATGGTAGAAGACTGGAGTATTCACCGGAGTATATTATCCCGTCACCTTTTGATAAGCGACTTGTTGTTGAGGTCTCTTCTGCTGTAGCACAAGCGGCTATAGAGAGTGGTTCTTCAACAATGGAGGGTTTTGATATGGATGCCTACAGAGCAGAGTTGGCAAAGCGGGTGAAGTAGTTAGGCTCTCTTTTGAGCCTGATAGAACTTCTTGAGCCCTAGTTTTGCTTTTGTATCGAGTCTGTAGCTGATAAGTTTTAGATACTTTAAAATTTCATCAGGTGCGACATCTGTCTTTTTGGCAGCTTTTTTTAGAAGGTAATGAGGGATTTTGACCCTGCTTTTTAGAAACTCTCTCTCAATCTTTTTATATCTCTTTTTATCTTTGTGGTAGCAAAGTAGGGCAAAAACAAAAGGGAGTCTGTATTTTTTATACCACTCTTCAGCCAAGTCGATATATGCATCATTTTTGAGTGCATAGCGAAGAGCTTTGTCACCTATGAGGACCTCACCCTGGATTTTGAGTATTTGAGCTAAGATATTTGATGATGCAGATTCGTGATCTTTTTTCTCATGCTCTGAGGGAATGACAAGAACACTCTTGACCTCTTTGTTGGCAATAATACCAAGGTTTACATATCTACTCTTTTTTGCACGAATACTCGAGATAAATGCAGCATCTACATCTCTTCGTAAAAACTTCTCATTTATCTTTGCAGGGACATCTTTTCTATACTCCATAGCCATCTTCGCTGAGGAGCCTTTGGTAAAACGTTTCATAAAGAGATGAAAAGGTAAGAGGTTTAGATATTCTATTTTTCCAAAAATCATGCGAAATTATATCGCACTTAACTTATCTTAGATATAATTTATCTAAGAAAATTAAGAGGCATAAAAAAAGATGGTTAGAGTAGAATTTTTAGGACCAATACAAAAAGAGGCATTAGAGCTGGATATTTCAAACTTAAATCAATTAGCAGAGATTTTACAAAAAGATGAGCAGGTAAAAGAGTGGCTTGAGACTTCGGCAGTAGCTGTCAATGACACACTTGTTGCTTCATTGGAGCATCCACTAAAAGATGGTGACAAAATCTCTTTGCTACCACCAGTTTGTGGAGGTTGAGCAGTGCTTAGTCTATATGATGGAGCACTCGATGTTCCCAAGATATTAAAAGATTGGTATGAGGCTGAAGCTCGTAGTAACTATGGTGCTTATATCCCTTTTGTCGGAACCGTACGAAGTGAAGATGGCATAGATGGACTTAGTTTTGATATTTATGAGCCGATTTTAGACTCTTGGTTTGAAGCGTGGCAGCAAAGAGCAAAAGAGAAGGGTGCCATAATAAAGATGGCACACTCTCGTGGTGATGTGATGCTGCATGAGTCCTCTTATATCGCTGCTGTCTTCTCACCAAAGCGTCGTGTGGCTTTAGAGTTTATCGATGAGTTTGTAGAGGATTTTAAAGCGAGTGCACCGATTTGGAAGTATGACCTCATAGATGGCAAAAGAGTCTATGCAAAAGATCGCTCAACTGCAATAAGCGGCAGTGGAATTTTAGGAGAGAGAAAATGAGTATAACAGGAGCGGATTTTATCTCTTTTGAGACGAGTCAAAATATGCTAGATCTTCTACCGGTAAATGACCACCGTTATGAGAGAGTTCCACTAAGCAGTGCAATAGGGAGAGTTTTAGCTGAGGATATTATCGCTGAGTTTAATGACCCTCAGTTTCCTACAGCCTCTATGGATGGTTACGCTGTTCGTCATGAGGATTTAGCCAAAGGTGAACTGGTAGTCCTTGGTGATAATCCTGCAGGGCATGATGAGAGACGTGTTCTTGGTGAGGGTGAGTCTATTAAGACCTTTACCGGTTCTATGATGCCTGAGGGGAGTGATACGCTTATTCAGATTGAGAATGTAAGCTTTAGTGATGGCAAGATTGTTATCAATGAGATGGTAGAGCGTGGCAATGCTGTTCGTCCTGTTGGTGAGGGGTATCGTGCTGGTGAGGTTCTCATCGAAAAAGGGACAAAGGTAGGTTTTGCTGAGATTGGTGTTATGGCAGGACTGAATCGTGTTATGGTCAAAGTTGCTCTTCGTCCCCGCGTGGCAGTTATTGCGACAGGGAGTGAGATACTTGATTTGGGTGAGAACTCAGATAACCCTGCACAGATAAGAAGCTCAAACAACTACACACTAGCAGCGCTTTTTGAGCAAGCCGGTGCTGAGGTGATTCAGCTTGGAACTGCTCCTGATGACAAAGAGGCGATTATGAAGACCTTTGAGAATGCCTTAGAGTCAGCAGATATACTTGTCTCAACAGGAGGGGTGAGTGTCGGTGATTATGACTTTGTAAAAGATATCATTCCTCGTCTTGGTGCGGAGGTTGTCTACAAGGGAGTTGGTATTAAGCCGGGTCGTCACATACTTGTAGCACAGCGTGGACATAAGTTTATTTTAGCTCTTCCTGGTTTTGCTTACTCCTCAACGGTGACAGCAATTTTATATGCGCTTCCACTTATTGCAAAGATGCAGGGTAAGAAGAGAGCTTATAAGATGGTAGCTGCAAAATTGCAAGAGGATTTTAAAAAACGAAGCCGTTTTACTGAGTTTACAGCTTGTAATGTAGTCGTAGAAGATGGCGAGTACTTTGTAAACTTTGAGGGTAAAAAAGTTGGAAGTTCTGCCATTCTTGTCAATATGCTGCATAACTCAGCACTGATGATTGCCGGAGAAGAGGACAAGTTCTTAGAGGCTGGAACCTATGTAAATGTAATACTACTGGATGAATTTTAATGAGAGCACTATCAATAAACCCACAAAACAAAGAGATTAAAGAGCTCGATATTGAGATGAAAGCAAATACGCTTTACACTTTCTTTAGCTCTATATTAATAGATGAGATTCCAACGCTCAAAGAGCATATGGTCTATACAGATGCGAATGCTTTGAGTGAAGGAAAAGTGGCATATTTTCTAGGTGAGTCACTTTTAGTTGGTGATGCACTTATTTTGGGACGTTATGATTTTAATGATGTTGATGTAAAGATAAAAGAGGATGAACTTGCCTCTTTAATAAGATATGAGATAAATGAGTTTTACAAAGCCGCTTTAGAGCTGCTTGGTAAAACAGATATAAATCTCTATCGCTCTTTTGAAGTTGAAAAAAATGGTGAGAAGATTGCACTTAATGCTGAGTGGGTTCTTTACACATTTAATATTGCAGATGAGCGAACAAAAGAGTACTTCTTAAATGAGCTTAAAAAGGCACTTGAGAGTAAAGAGAGTGTTGAAGCCTATATTCAAAAGATGGCTCAACTTGCCATGAATGCAGCGGGATAATTTAAAAGAGCGTAGGCTCTAGAGCTTTTATCTTATAGCTTCTTCTATGAATTGGTGAGTATCCATGCTCTTTTATCATCTCGATATGTTGCTTTGTCAAATACCCCTTATGCTTCTCAAACCCATACTGAGGGTAGAGTTTTGATGCTTGGATGATATTTCTATCGTGTGTTACTTTTGCAAGAATAGAAGCAGCACTTACCTCGGGAACTTTTCCATCAGCCTTTACCATTGTCTCTAAGTTAGGGACTCCAAAAGTTGTATTGCCATCAAAGAGGTAGTTATCTGCAGGGAGATTTGCCTGTATCTCTTTGAGCGCTTTTGTCATGCACTTTGAGATGCCATGCTCATCAATCTCCTTCGAAGAGATAACGACTATGTGATTTTTTGTAGCTGGAAGTATTGCCTCATACATTGCATCTCTGCGTTTTTGGGTGATTTTTTTGGAATCATTGAGCCCCTCAACCTCTAAATCATTTGTAAAAATACATCCGGCAACTACCAAATCACCTGCACAACATCCACGTCCCGCCTCATCAATACCACAAAGTATGTTCATCTAATCTCCTAGGGCCCAAATATCAAAGGGTATTATATCAACAGTTGCTAAAGGGTGTGAGATAGTTCCCTCTTTATTCATGGTAATTACTGTAATCTTCGTTATCTTATGGGTAAAGATGAAAGCCTCGATACTCTCTAACTTTTTAAAGAGACGTCTCTCATCTGCAAAGGGTTTACAGAGTATGATCTCGTCCCGCTTTGGAAGGTAGAACTCTATATCTTCAGCGTAGAAGAGTTCACTTTTTGATTTAAGAAGCTCTAAAAAGACCATATTTTCAAAGAGTCGTCCAAAGTTCTTTTCGGTACTAAGGGCTGATTTGATGGAGATATCGCAGAGATAGACCTTCTTTGTCGCTTTGGTGTGGGCATACTTCTCTAAAAGGTGAATATATCTCTTTTCATGAAGAGAGGTAAATGATTTGTAGAGCCTGTCTTTTGAAATTTTACGGTTCTGTTTAAGTCTCTCATATATAGTAAAAGCAGAGAGCTTTTGTGACATAAATTTTGCTGCTAGTTTTATAATCTCAAACTCTATCTCATCTAAAGTGTGCATTAACATCTTCTGTATATAGAGATTTCTCTCATCGACATAGAGTTTATGCATTATTGCAAATCCTCCAAGTTGGAAGAAGTGGTTGAGTGCAGAGGAGTCATATTTATGCTCATAGGCTAAAAACTCTTCATAGTCCAGCGGATAGAGTTCAATCTTCTCCAATATATCTATATCATAGTCAATCTCTGAGGCGATAAGAAGTTGTGAGACATTTACAAATTTGAACTCAGGAGTATAATTGTCAAAGACAAGAGTGTCAATCTTATTTCTGTTACAAAAGGATTGGAGCTGCTCATTGAGCTCATAAACATCAATACGTATATCACTACAATCTATATAGAGATAACTGCTCTTCTTGAGTGAAAGAAGATAACTCTTTATAAGAGATGTCTTTCCACTCTTTGTTATACCGATAATCTGATAAGAGTTCTCATCAATAGAGAGTTTTCTATCATGGTACTTATCAAGATGCAGGTCAGTTTTGTAGAACTCTTCGAGTAAAATTTCCATCTTTTTTCCTAAATTTTATTGCATCTAATTGTATCACTTCCTTTTTAAAAGGAAATAAATTTTAAAGAAATTCTATTTTTGGCCCCTAAATCCTTGAATATTACTGCTAGTTTGAGTATAATTCCGCTCCCTTAAAATAGTTGGGCTAGGATCCAACGAGTTCTTTAGAAGGAAAATTATGGAAAAAATTCGTTTAAAATTGAAAGCTTACGATCATCGTGTACTTGATAGATCAGTAGCATCAATCGTTGAGGCTGTAAAACGTACTGGCGCGGTAATCCGTGGTCCAATACCTTTACCAACAAAAATTCGCAAGTATACTGTTCTTAAATCAGTTCACGTTAACAAAAAATCTCGTGAGCAGTTTGAGATTCGTATGCACGCTAGAATGATTGACATCGTTTCTGCAACTCCAGAGACTGTTGATTCATTAATGAAACTAGATCTTGCACCAGAAGTGGACGTTGAAGTTCGCTCTATGGACAAATAGGAGTAACCAATGGAATATATTGTTGAAAAAATCGGCATGAGCCGTACTATCACAGTTCCTAGTAAACCAGTTACTCTTTTAAGAGTTCTTGATGCTAAGGTGTGTGAAGTTAATGATGGTAAAGCTATTGTTGCGTATAACAGTGGTAAAAAAATGAATAAAGCAATTGAAGGTCAACAGAAGAAATACAACCTTCCAGCAGAATTTAACCGTTTTGTGACTTTAGAAGTAGCAAATGCAGAAGCAGGTGACTTAGATGTTGCACCTTTAGCTGAAGCATCAGTTTTAAAAACTACTTTTACTACTAAAGGTCGCGGTTTTTCTGGTGGTATGAAGCGTTGGAATTTCGGTGGTGGTCCTGCATCTCACGGTCATAGATTTGGTCGTAGAACAGGTTCTATCGGTAATGCTGAATGGCCAGGTCGTGTTATGAAGGGTAAGAAAATGCCTGGACAATATGGAAATACACAAAATAGTGTAAAAAATGAGATCGTTTCTTACGATGCTGAAAACAAAATCATTGCGGTTTTAGGTTCAGTAAGTGGTGCAAACGGTTCTTTAGGTCGTGTAAAGGTAGCTAAATAATGAGCGCAATCGTTTTAAATGAAAAAATGGAAAAAGCTTCTGAGTTAGCGTTACCAGAGTCTTTCTCTGGAATTAACCCTCATAACCTTTACCTTTATGTAAAGTCTGCTCAAGCTGCACAACGTGCAAATACAGCAATTGCTAAAGGTAGAAGTGATGTACGTGGTGGTGGTAAAAAACCATGGGCTCAAAAGGGTGGCGGACGCGCTCGTGCTGGTTCACGTCGTTCTCCAATCTTCGTAGGTGGTGGTAAGGCATTTGGTCCTCAAAACAACCGTAACTACGATCTTAAAGTGAACAAAAAGCAAAAGAAACTTGCTCTTAACTTCGCTTTAAATGAGCATGCACAAAATGGTACTCTGTTTATAGTTGACAGCATCGCAGTAGAGTCTGGTAAAACAAAAGACGCTGCAGCAATGTTCAAAGCTCTTAACCAAAGAGATACTCTTTTTGTTAAAGAACTATTAGATGAGAAAACATACTTAGCATTTGAAAATCTTCAAGCTACTTATGTTATCGAAGCTAATGAGTTAAACGCATACTTAGCTGCTAACTATCGCTCAATCGTGATAGAAAAAGCTGTATGGGAAAATCTTGTAAGTGAGGCTAAGTAATGGCAGATATTACAGATATTAAATCTATACTATATACAGAGAAAACTCTTGGTCTTCAAGAAGATGGTGTAATTGTTGTTCAAACATCACCACGTATGACTAAGACTGGTCTTAAAGAGGTGTTTAGAGAGTATTTCGGAATTATTCCTTCAAAAATCAACTCTCTAAATCAAAGCGGAAAAGTTAAACGTTTCCGTGGTGTACAGGGTAAACAAAATGACTTCAAAAAGTTCTATGTTACTTTACCTGAGGGTGCACAAATAGAAAGTTTGGCGGTATAAGATGGCAATTAAAACTTATAGACCGATAACTCCATCTCGTCGTTTTTATACGAATGTAGATAGTTCAGATATCACTGCTAAAGCTAGTGTTCGTTCTTTACTTGTTAAGTTACCAACTCACGCTGGTCGTAACAACAATGGACGTATTACGTCTCGCCATAAGCAAGCGGGTGCTAAAAAACTTTACCGTATTATTGATTTTAAAAGAGATAAATTCAATATTCCTGGTACTGTTACAACTATCGAGTACGATCCGTACCGTAACTGTAGAATTGCACTTGTTACTTATGCTGATGGTGAAAAACGTTACATCCTTGTACCAAAAGGTTTAAATGTTGGAGATAAGATTGAGTCTGCTGAGTCTGGTTTAGATGTTAAACCAGGGAACGCGATGAAACTTAAAAACATTCCTGTTGGTACATTAGTTCATAACATTGAGCTTAAAGTTGGAAAAGGCGGACAAATGGTTCGTTCTGCTGGAACTTCTGCTCAAATTATGGGTCGTGATGGTAAAT
>Ga0256843_1001478_pt1 | contig 18527 bp, 22 predicted proteins | sample AlvinellametaG_FD_191572 | JGI IMG/M metagenome (GOLD analysis project Ga0256843, IMG submission 191572) | Pompeii worm associated microbial communities from hydrothermal vent at the East Pacific Rise, Pacific Ocean - Alvinella | ecosystem: Host-associated > Annelida > Integument > Unclassified ... | reverse complement strand
AAAAATCGTTCAGAACCTGTCGCGCTTTATGGTCAACGGAAACCTCTTTGAGTTTGATGTCGCCGTTCTTCCACAGGGCTGCGGCATCTACTGGGACGTTTTCCCCGAAGGCAACGAGGGAACAGTCGTCGTTGCAGACATCGGCTTTAACACGATAGATATAAGCGTCTTTGAGAACGGGCGTCCGATAAAAGAGAAGCTCAGGGGACTGCCCGGCTACGGAACGAACCGGATTATTCAGAACCTTGCCGAGAAGGTCAGCGAGGAAGTGGGCGAGCCGGTGTCCGAGCTTGAAATCAACAGGGCGGTTCAGTCCGGCGGAAAGCTGAAAGTTTACAACAGGGAAATCCCCATAGCCGACTGGTTTGAGGAAGAAAAAGAAGTTTACGCGGAAGAGATTATCGCGATGATAGAGACGGGGCCTGTCGGGAAGCTGTGGCGCCACGCAGAGGCGAGAATTATTGCGGGCGGAGGCGGTTACTTTATCCCCGAACAAATCAGAAAAGAGAAAGACGTCATCGTTCCCGAGGAACCGGAGTTCTCAAACGTGAGGGGATTTTTCAACTACTTTGAGAGAGGTGAGAAATGAGCGCCAAAAAGATGGAAAGAATAACGGTTTTGGTTGATAAAGAAACAAAGGAATTTCTGGATAAAATTCCCTGGGGGCTGAAGAGAAGGTTCATAAAAGCCTGGCTTGAGGAAGCGAAGAACAGGTTCACCGACGTTGACGAAATCCTCTCTTTCATTGCGAAGTCTTTAAAGGAAGGCGGGGAAAGCGTCCTCCCCGCCGAAAAAGCGTCCGAAAGGGAAGAGAAAGAGGTTCGCTTGTCGGCAGAGCAGCTCGTTCCTGAAGCAGAAGTTTCGGAAGAAGCCGGCGGGGAAGTTCAGGAAGCGCTTGAGAAAGAAGCCGAAAAGGCGGAAGACAAGTTTGAGAGGCTTAAAAGAATGATGTCGGATGAGTTTGACATATAGGCGGCGTCACTTTTTCCTTGCCGCCACCACCTGCGCAAAGTTGCCCTCAAGCTGCTGCATTATGACGGTTTCGTAACTGCTGCCCTCTGCCGGTTCTATTTCCAGAGGGAAGTATATCCTCGGCATGTCGTCTGCGTCCGTTTCCACCCGGTACGTCTTTCCCGAAGTTGACCTTTCCACCTTTTCCACCCTGAACGCCTTGTAGAAGACCTTGCGGACGGTGGGGGAGGTGCGCAGGTTTTCAATCTCAAGGTTGATGATGCTGCGGGCAAGGTCTTCGTCGTCTATCTCCACGCCCGCTTCCCTTGACCTGTTGTTCTTTGAGAGGAAGTTGTAGCTGGTTATGACGGCCGTCTTTTCGCCTGCGAGTATCTTGTGGTGTATGTTGTCTGCAAAGACCTTTGCGTTTCCCTTTTGAGAGACGGTTTTCATCAGTATCAGCAGCCCTTCGTCGCCGAACCTGACCGTGTTCCACTCCCTTCCTATCGTGAGAAACAGAGTTCCGCCCCTGTCCAGAAAGCTTTCTATCTCGGGAAGCCTCTTCACTACGGCGTCTTCCGTGATGAACGGGGAAGTGAGGAAAATTTTTTCCTCTTCGGCGAACATTCTTGCGAACACCTTTTCGTGTTCGTCGCTCGCTATCAGCCTGTAATTCTTGACTTCCCCCGTTCTGATGAATTCTCTGATTTTTGAAAGCATCTTCTCTGCTTCTACGAGGGACCTGACCATTTCCCTCGGGATTGACGCCCTGAGCTTGCTTTCAAGGGCGGTCAGCCTGTTTTCAAGGTTCTTCTTCTCAAGCTGGAGCATTGAGAGCCTGTCGCCCAGCCTCTTGTTCTCGCTGAGCTGAACCTGAAGCTGCCTGTTCCTCTTTATCAGTTCCTCTTCGTATTTCTTGATTATCTCTTCCCTTTCTCTCAGCAGCTTGTCTATTTCCTGCCTGAGGGACGTCGCTTCCCTGAAGGCGATTTCCTTTTCCCTCTGTAAAGACTCTATCGTTCCGGAAACGTCTATCGGGGCTTCCCTTCCTTTCAGCCAGTAGCCCGCCGTCGTTCCTATGCCCATTCCCGCTGCAAACGAGAGAAAGAGGGTTGCTATTTCCATTCGCTTTCCTTTTTTTGGAAAATTATAGGGAAAAATCCCTATAATAAGATAAACGGACGTCGGAGGAAAGAGATGAAGAGAAATACGAAGACCTTTCTGTTCACGGCGGTAATTTGTCTATTGATGACCGCAAGGGCTTTCGGGCTTGATACCGTTAATCCCCCCGACGAGGGAATAAGTTCGTTTGCAAGCTGGATAGTTAACGAACTCGGCGGACCTCTCGGATTGATTATTGCAGCCGTCGGGGCGCTGGGAGCGTGGTTTGAGTCAAAGTTCGGAAGCCCGAAAGAGGCAATCTGGATAACTCTGCTTTTAACTACTTTGCCTTTCCTGCTTGCGATGCTCTTAAAAATCCTCTACCACGTGCAGTGAGGGCGCTGTGAGGAAAAACTTCCGCCACCTGTTTGACGAAAAGAAAGTGTTCGGCGTTTACACGGACGAGCTGTTCGTTGCCGTTATGGTAAGCGCCGTTCTTCTTCTGCCCTTTTACACCGTTGCTTACTATTCTTCGGGGTTTTTGAACAGGTTCGGCGGATTGGGGTTTGTCGTCGCCCTCTTCCTGCTGTCCGCGTCCATCGTTTCCCTGATGAAGTTTTTGAGGGGGAACGAGGACAAGACCTTCTACGTGAAAATTGCGGGCAGAAACGAGAAACCGAAAACGCTGAAAGGGCGCCTTGCCCGTCTGGTAGTTATGCTGCTCGTCATTGACAAGATAGCGGGCAGGAAAGCCGTCAAAGTCAAGAAAACCAGAAACTACTCTCCGTAGGTGTAGAGATGGAAGAAAAGAAGATAGACGAACTCCTGAAAGAGATATACGGCGAGCAGACGAGCGCCTTTGAAAAGATGGCAAAGGCCGTCAAGGCGTGGAAGGCTGCTGCCCTCGTCTTTGCAGTAGCCTTTGCGGCAACTCTTTGCTTTGTATTTTTCCTGATTACGCACCCTCTGACGATTTCCGTTAGAGGACTGCCCGTCAGGGGCGTGGGAGGCTTCGGCGTCAACGTCGTTACGCCCCAGCAGTTGAAGGAATTCGGCAAGAACGCAGCCTATCTTCTCTGCGACCTTTCTCTTTCAAACGTTGACGACAGGTTTGACGCCCTTGCGACGATTTCAACGCCGTTGTGGTCAAAGGAACTGAGAAGGATACTCAGGTCAACGAAGGACAGCCTCGCCCAGCTTGACATGGCGCAGGCGTGTTCCGTCAGAGATAAGGCAATCAAGGTCAAAGCGCTGGGCAAAGACAGGTTCGTCGTGAAAGTTCCCGCAGACATGATTTACTGGATTAAGGGGAAAGAGACGAAGGGCAGGAGGCTTTACGTTTTCTACGTGAGAACCTGTCCTGCAACGGGTAAAAATCCCTACGGCTTCTGCATAGAGAGGTGGGACATTGAAAACGAGTAGCAGGATACCGCCGCTGAAAAGGTTCAGGGACGAGTCGGTGGGCGGACTGAGAGAAGGCCCGCTGAAAGGCGAAAAACCCGAGGAAAACGTCCTGCTCTATCAGGCAAGGATAGGCGGCAGAGTTTACTCCGGAATAAGAGTTTTCCACAGGCTTGCGAGGTACGTTACGTTCTTCAGGATAGACGAAAAGGGGCTGCTTGAGGAAGTGGACGACAACTGGAAAAAGGTTTACCGCTTCGTTTCTTCCTCTCCCGCGTCGCTGGACGTTTACCGCCCCTCAAAGCTGACTCTCGTTTACGGATTTACCGACTTTGAGTGCAGCTACTCTGCCGTGTTTACCCTGTGGGGGACGTTCACGTTCGTTGAGGCAGACACGGCAGAGGTAATCTCCTGCGGACTGCCGGTGAGGGACCTGAAAGGTAGAGATTTTGAGATTGCGTCGGTTCTCTTCACTCCGCCGCAGCACTCTTTTCTGTCCCTGAAAGCTTTGAACCTGCTGTGAGGTTGCCGTGAGAGTGGTGGCGTTTCTGCTGTTTGCCGTTCTTCTGTCTTTCCGCTGCGCGCTTGCGGAAAGCTACGACTTCTCGTCCGTTCTCCAAAGCTGGCTTGACCCGTCCTGCATAGACTTCAGGATAAAGGGCATCTGCATCAAGCACAAGCACGGACACATCAAGGTGGGCGTCAAGGTTTCCTACTACCTGCCCGTCGCGCTCGTTGAAGCGCCTCCCTCTCCGTATCAGACGGCCATTCCGCCCCTCAAGCCCGTTTTGAAGGCTGCCGAACCGGCGGTGGAAAGAATGGTGCAGTCCCTGCCCGTCTTTTCCTCTCTCGGCTACGAGTTCGGCGGGAACATAGAGGGGCTTGAGGATACCTACTACCGGGAAGTTCACATCTTTTCCTTTCCGGGGATTGCCAATCCGATACTTCAGCTTCTGCCGATGCTCTGCGGTAGGCCTTACCTGCCCACGTTCGTGTGGTTTTCGGAGGCAGACCCGCTTGACTGGAGGCTGGGGCTGCACGACTACCTGAACGGGGTGAAAAACCTGCCCGCACAGGCCCAAAAGCTTGCGGACGACTTGAAGAAGCTGTCCTCGGTTCTCTCTTCGCCGGTGACTTCCCTGAAAAACTTTGCGTCCTATCTTAAAAACAGGGTCAGCGGTCTTCTGGACTCTCTCAGGAGCCAGCACTTCACCCAGCAGGACTGGAAGTCCGTTCTTGAGGGAATTCAGAAGGCTGCCGACAAGACGGCGTCTTCCCTGCCCGACGGCGGCTGGGGAAGCAAGAAGCCCCACGTGGGCTACGTTCACGACGTTTCGTCAACGATAGCCTACCACCTTATGGCGGTGAGGGCGCTTGACCTTGCGTTTCCCTTGAAGCCGAGGTGGCACGAGGACAAGTTCCAGATGGTTCTGCCCACCAAAACCGGATGCTACTACATAGGCGACGACAGGATAAAGACCGAAACGGGAAAGATGGTGGGCGGAGATACGCCCGTCTGGGTTTACTGGTATCACTTTGAATGCTGCGTGTTTTAGAGAGGGAAAGATGTGGCGGATTTTGCTGATACTGGTTCTGACGGCGGTGCAGTGCCGGGCGGACGAGTTTACTTACGGGCTGTGGGGCAGCAGTCGGCCTCCCGCTGCCGAGAAACCTGCCCGCACGGAAAAGCAGTCCGCCCCGAAAAAAGGCGTCCCTCCGCCCCGCCTCACGTGGAAGGACTTTATGCCCAAAAACCTGCCCAAGCCTCTTGAGCGCCTGCTTGAAAATCCCGACGAAAAGACGGCGAGGGAATACTGGAAGGCCTACAAGGACTACGTGACGAGGCTTGCGAAGGCGGAGAGCGCCGTCAGGGTGCTTCAGATGGAATACGCAAGGAAAATTTCAAAGAACTACCAGATTTACTACTTCTTCAATCCGTTCTGTCCCGCCTGCGAAAAGTACACGCCCGAGCTGTTCCTCTCAATGGTGAAGGAAGGCTTCAGCGTTCCCGTGAAGGCCTACGTGGTTCACGAACCGAACAGGGACAGGGGGCGGGAATTTGCAGGCGGTCTTGCTATGATGAACGCTCTCGGCGTGTCAACCGTGAGGCTTGCAACGCCCGTTCTGCTTGACGAAATGGGCGTTCAGAGGATACCGACTGCGGTCGTTCTCAACTCCGCCGGAGAGGTGGTGGCGGAGTTTGAGGGGGGAGACGTTTTGAACGTTCTCAACTTTTTAAAGGAGAAGAGAGATGAGGCGATTGGTTCTGACGCTGATAACTCTGCTGACAGCAGGTAGCACGTCCCTTGCGGACCCGATTACGGGAGTGCAGGGATACGAATACAAGGTTTACAAGCATTCCACTCCGCCCAAGAACCTTGCCGACCTGAAGGTGGGGGCAAGCTCAAGCTTATCCTGCGACGCCCTCGGCTTCATAACCGACTACAACGCCGTGTGGGACAACGTGAGGAACATTGCCGACCAGGTGGTCAGCAACAAGAGAGTTCTGCTTTTAGGCGCTGCGCAGTATCTTCTGGCGAAGGCCGAACCGACCCTTTACTCGGTTCTTGAAAAGCTTAACTCTCTTGCAGAGCTTGCCCTCAAGTACAACTTTGACGCCTGCGCCCTCTACAAAAAGGCGCAGCAGGCCGCAAACAAGGATTCTTCTGCCGAAGGTCTGACGGGGCTGTGCATGTCCATACTGGGAGACCCGAGCGTCTGCACCGCCCCCGGAAAAGCCCTTGAGGCCGTGTTCGGCAAGAGTCAGGTGGACGTGGTTGACGAGATAGTGAAAAATCCCGAAGTTGCCGACCTGATAAAGGCGGTGGCGGGAACCGTCGTTCTCACGGCGAACGGGGACGGTCTTGAAACGGACATATACGCCCCGTCGTGGAAGATAGCGGACATCTACTCTGCGTTCTACGCCGCCTACTACAATAAGTATGCGGAGATAGCCGAAAAGGTTCACGACGGACTTCTGAACGCAGACGACTACGAGAAAGAATACGCGGGCTGGATAACGGTGGGCGGACAGATAGACCTCAGTAAAGTCAAGGTGGTAAACGGCTGGATAGACCTTACGGAGGCAAAGCAGGGAGGCTATCAGATACCTTACGCTTTCTTCTACGACGTTGCTCACTTTTCTCCCGCAGTTGCAGCCGTTTACATCCGCAAGCTGGCAATGTATGCAGCCCTCATAGACACGCAGGCTTTTCTTGCCGCCGTTGAGAGGGCGCTCACGGCGGGCGCAGCGCAGACCGGCAAGGCGGAAATCCTGCAAAAGCAGGCCCTGATAGAGAGCGTTGAAAAGGGATACAGGCAGTTTGCCCAGAGCTTCGGAACTGCGGGCAGGCAGGACTTGCTTGCCCTGATGCAGTCGGCAGAGAACAGGTACAAGTCCTACGTCGGCAGGATAATGTCCGCCGAGACGGAAAACACTCTTACGAACGAGTATCTGAAAGGCCTGCTGGAAGGTCCCGACCTGTCGCAGGTGAAGGTGGTGCAGCCGAAGTAGGTTGACTGTTCCTGCCCGCAGGAATAAGATAGAAATCGGAGGAACAGTCAGGGAGGTGAGAGATGAGAGAGGGATTGAAGAAAGCAGGAAAAATACTGTTCTGGACTTTCTTCTGGACTTTGTGGATAACCGTGAAGTTCGTAGAAGGAGTTTTTTCCATATTTGACCTCTACGACGACCACGCCGACAGAATGATAAATGCAAGGTACCACGGGGATAAAGAGCTGGCGCGCCTCAACGGAGACTATTGGGCGTAGCTACATGAGGCTCTGCACGGACGTCGTGAGAGGTATCATTATCCCTAAGTACAGAACTGCGACGTAACTTCCCACCAGAGCCATAAATCCTGCGTTTATCATCTGAACGGTAACCTCTATCTGCCTCTCGGTTTCCCCTTTTAGGAAGTGCAGGGCCGGTTCTATTTGTTTGGCAATGTTTCCTATCTTTATTCCGGACTTTATGAAAGAGTAGTCGGAGTTTTTCAAGAGTCCCGCCTTTACGAAGCCTTCCATTACGTTTTCAAGGCTTTCTCCCGCCTCTAACTTGAAGATTGCCCTCCTGATTACCTCGCGCCACTTCTTTGAGAATCCCGACTTGAGCAGGAACTTGAGGGTGGTTATCTCCGTCCAGCCGCTTTCGTTGAGTATCTTGAACCAGGTGAGGAACTTCATTCTTTCAAAGGTCTTGTATGCGGGCAGGAACGGCTTCCACACGCCGCTTTTCACGAACAGCACGCCGAGGGCGACGATTCCCGCAAATCCCAGGGCAAACAGGAACGGGTGGTGCGAGAGGCTGTAAGCAAGTTTTACGAGGGGAGGCAGTCTGTCCTTGTGCGTTACGGACGATGCAATTTTCGGAACGAGCCTGAACACCATTATCCACGTGAACAGCCCCGCTATGACTATTCCCATCACGGGGGATATGAGGGTTTTCTTGAGGGTTCCCAGCATTTTTGCTTCCGTTTCAAGTCCCTCTGCTAACTTGTCAGCCATCTTATCAAGGCTTCCCGACTCAACCGCCGAGGCGAGGGGCTGTTTCACGTCCTCGTCAAAGAGAACGCTCTTTCTCAGAACGTCGCTTTCGTCCCTACCTCTTGATATTTCCTCTGCCATTTCCCTGAAGACTTCCGAAAGGTATCCTTTCCTCAGGGTAAAAGGTATCAGTTCCCTCAGCTTGCCTTCCGCTTCTATCAGCCCCACGTCCTTGTAGTCGTCCGCAAGGACGAAAAAGGCGTCCTTGAGGGAAAATCCCGCCGATATGAGAGCGGCAAGGTTTCTCACCACTCTTGCCTGTTCCGTTCTGCTTAAAAGAGCCATTTCAATCCCCCTACTTGCACTTTACTCCTGCGCCGGTTTTCACGTAATAGACGCAGGAGTTGTTTTCCCACCTGACTCTTCCGGTCGTGAGGCTTCCGTCGTCTATCTTCTGGTCAAGCTTTGAACACAAGTCCTGCGGCATCCTGTCAAGCGTTAACTTGAGGGCAGTTCCGTCAACGCAGACGATTGACATCGTTCCGCCCCAGGGGGCGTGAGGAAAGTAGGTAAGGTTCGGATTTGCGTTCGGAGCCTCAACGTAGGGTCCGTACCAGCCCGGCGTTCCCAGCACGTTGTTCCAGAGCTGTTGGGCGTTGGTGGGAAAGTATCCGGTGTCCTGATAGTAGGTGTATATCGCTTTCTTTGCCTTTTCTATGATTGCCTGCGTTTTTGCTACTCTTGCTGTATCAACGTTCGCTCCGGTCAGGTAAAAGTATCCTGCAACCAGAATGCCCATTATCATTATGACCACTACCAATTCAACTAAAGTAAAGCCTTTCCGCATGTTACTCTCCCGTACTCATGACCGTTATGCTCCCGTCGGAAACGGAGGCGGAGAACGGCCCCCTGTCAGAAGCGGGCAGTGCGGGAGGTGCCCCGTTCGGGTATCCGTCTCCGTCCGGGTCGTAGCAGAGGTTAATGTATATCGGATTTCCGAAAGCGTCCGTCTCGTACTGATTGGGGTCAAGGTTGAGGTGCGAAAGAACGGTGGTTATGTCGCAGGTGTTTCTCAGAACGTTTCCGTCGCAGGTTACGGACGGCCAGACGGCTGCAATGTTGGAACAGGTTGAGTCCTGGCAGTAATCCTGCGGCTGAGCCGTGCAGAGCTGAAGGTACCAGTCAACGTTGATGTCGTCTTCTTCCGGCAGTCCTTCGGGATAGATTCTCTTCGTAACTTCGTAGGAAAGCCTGTTTCTGAAGTAGGCGTCAAGGGCATCCGCTATTGAGGAAAGTTCGTCGTAAGAGAGGTGCCTGTACCTTTCGTCAAGGGAAGCAGAACTCCACACGACTTTCAGGTCGTCCGCGGTTCCGAAAACGCCGTCCCTGCCTGCGGAAGTAATCGTAATCGTTATCGGCGTTCCCGGATTTGCCGGGTAGGGAACGGCGTGGGTTTCGTTTCCGTAAGAGTAGGAAAAGTGCATCGGATTGCCCCAGCCGTCGTAGCACTCAACTTCGTATCCCGTCCCGTCGCTGACGAGCTTGCATCCTGCGTCCTCAAACTGCTGAAGTATCTGAGAGTCTGCGGGCGTCGTGCTGTCTTTCCACAGAACGAGCTTGTCGGCGTAACTCCAGCACCCGGGAGGAACGAGCCAGCTTCTTGCCACCGAGCAGTCGGCCTGCGTTACCCAACCGGGATTCTGCTTCCGGTAGGCGACGACCGCTTCGTAGTGGAAGTTGAGGGCGTCAGCTATCTTCTGCATTCTCTCAAGCGTTCTCTCTTTCTTGTTGTGTTCTATCATCGGGCCGGTCATGTCAAGAACGGCGAACGTTATGATGCCGAGAATGACCGCCGCTATGACCAGTTCAACTAAAGTAAAACCTTTCCGCATTTCCACTTGAACCTCCTCCTCCGGCCCCGGAGAGAACCGCAGAAGGGGGCTCAAGCCCCCGAAAGTTAGATGCAGGAGGCAGTCTTGCGGAAGGTTATCTTCAAGACGTGGTTCGTTGCGTCGTAGGTAACGAGGCCGTTGTTGAGGTCGCCGTCATCGTATTGCTTATCATAGTCTTCCGCAACCTGCTGAGGAACGCCCGTGAACACAATCTGTTCGCCGTTCGTTGAGTCGCAGGTAACGGTTATCGTTGCCCCGGAACCGGACTTCAGAGAAGTAGCCGTGGTGTCTCCGCCCGGAGGCATGATGTAAGGCCCTGACCAGCCCGGTATCGGATTGCCAGAGCTGTCCTGATTAACCCAGAGTTCGTTGATTGCGGACGGAAGGTAGCCCGTCTGCTGTTCAAAGAGGTTGAGGGCGGTTTCAATCTTTGACACTTCGTCCGCGATTTTCGTTGCCCTTGCGCCGTTGACCTTACTGCTGTAAAAGACCCAGCCCCCTGCAACGATGATTGCGACGATGATGAGGGCAACCAAGAGTTCTACGAGGGTGAAACCTTTTCTCTGCCTCTTTCTTTCCATGCTTTACCTCCCTGTTTAGTTTAGAGTATTTCTAAAACGTCTTCTACGGTTACTTCGTAGTTTCTTAACTTCTCTATTGCGTCGTCAATGTAGCTTTTAAATCCTGCGGAACCCGCTCTCGCCATTTTGAGGAACTCACTCGTTTCAAAGGAACCCTGCGTCTTGATGATAAAGTCCCTGATTTCTCTGTTAAACTCAAGGATACCCACTACGGGAACTCTGCCTGTGAATCCGCCCCTGCACTCTCCGCAGGTTTCCCTGATGTTTGAGGACAGGACGCTCTGTCCTTTCAGCTTTTCCTCAAAGATTTCCCTTGACTCTGCGGGAAGCCTCTGAAGGAAAGAGTCGTTTATCTCTACCATAGGGAACAGTCCCTTTTCCCTGCACTTGGGGCATACTTTCGGCAGAAGCCTTTGGGCGACTATCAGCCTCATCTGGTTGACTACTTTTGCTATGTCCCTGTCGTTCGCGAGGTCAAGAAGCCTCTTGATGGCCTCTATTTCGTCGTTTGCGTGCAGGGTTGAGATGAGCAGGTGTCCCGTGTTTGACGCCTGTATTGCAGCCCTTGCGGTTTCCGTGTCCCTTATCTCGCCTACCGCTATAACGTCCGGGTTGTGCCTCATGAACGCCCTGATTGCAGTTGCAAAGTCAAGCTGCTCCCCGTCCTTTCTCAGCTTGACCTCTACCTGCTGGACGCCGGGAATGTCCGCTTCTACCGGGTCTTCTATTGAGAGGATTTTCCGCCTGTTCGGGTCCGCCATTTTCAGCATCGCCCACGTCAGCGTTGACTTACCGCTTCCCGTAGGTCCCACTATCAGTATCATTCCCCTTGAAAGCTTCGGATAGCCCGACAGCTTTTCAACGTGCAGGGGGGAATATCCCAGCTCGGCAAGGTTGGTTGATATGGTCCTGTTTTTCGGCAGTATCCTGATTACGCAGGAATGCCCCTTGGTCGTGGGAACGACCGCTATTCTCATGTCGCAGGGCGTTGACTTGATGGATTCAAGAAACTTTCTCAGCTTCTCTTTTGCAGGGTCGGTAGAGTTTATGTCCGAAAAGGTTATCCTTCCGTCTGCCGGGACGTGCAGGGAAGAAGTGCTTATGTCCGCGAGGGCAAGTAGCTGCCTTAGCAGGGTTTCTCCCTGACTTTTCTCAAGCTGTCTGTAAGTTTCTATCTTTCCGAGGCTGTTTCTTATTCTGATTTTGTAGATAGAGTCGGACGGTTCGTAGTGTATGTCCCCCCAGCCTTCGGTTACGGCTTTCTTTATCAGCTCGCTCCAGAAAGAACCGCCCTCTTCTTCTTTCACGACGGGCGGAATTACGACTATTCTTCTTCCGCCCTCAAGAAGTGAAGGCGGAACGCAGTATGGGTCCGTGCAGTAAACTGCGTCTTCCGTGACGAAGCAGCCCTCTGTTTCCTTTGCGTCCGGCGGCGGGAATTCGGCGAACTCACAGCCGTAGTTTTCCGCCGCTATCCGAAACGCTTCCGGCCTCACGCCGGGAATGCCGGCAAGGGCTGAAAAGACGTTTCTTCCCTTACTCATTTCAATCTCAAGCGTCTCAAGTTCCGACTGCGACAGGACGCCTGAGAGTTTTTCGGTCAGTTCCATTCTCCGTTCTCCTCATGCAGTTCAGAATAATTATAGGGATTGTTCCGCCTTTTTGGTAAAAGTTTCCCTATAATTTAGTGAGAGAGCGAAAAGGAGGAGTGGGATGAAAGTTGAAGGCGTGATGTCCGAAGGCAAGCCGGTAGGCAGAGGCGAGATAAACAAGAAGGAACAGGAAGAGTTCCAGCCTATGGAAAGGAAGAAGCTGCTCTTTCCCCTCGTCGGAAGGAACCTGTCAAACCTTTTCCGTCTCGTCGTTGAGGGGAAGGACAGCCTCATAAAGAAGGCTCTCAGGGAAAAGTCGGAAATAGGCTTTGACGAAAAGCTGGCGAACAAGGGAAACGACGAATACGTGAGGATAAGGGGATACTCGTGGGCATTCACGTTCTTCGCCCGCTCCGGAAACGAGGAAGGCTTTCTGATAATGAAGCCGAAAGAGTTCTATCCGATAGTTTACCTCGCAGAGAAGTTTATCTGCTCTCTGCCCGAATACAGCGCCATAGTGACGAAAGACCTTGACGTTCTGATATGCAGCGCAAAGAAAGGCGAACTCACGTTCAGAACCGTTGAAAGCGACAGGGTGGTGGCAAAGATTACCGACGCCGCCCTGATTACGGCGCTTGCCTGCGACCTTGACGACAGAATTCGCATAGAGGACATGTATCCTGCAAAGTTCGGAAGCGTTACCCTCTCTTACAGGCAGAAAGCTCCCTGCCTCAAGGTGGGCAACAGGTACTACAAGACCGACAGGCAGGGATTGATAACCCTTCAGCTACTTGCGAAAATAGCAAGCGGGGCGAAAGGTGAGAACAAAAGCGATACTGCTGACGGCGATTAGTTTTGCGGTTTTCTCAAGCGCGCTTGCGGGAACGTGTCCGCAGTGCCAAACCGATAACGGCACGGACTTCGTTCAGCTTCCTCCTTCCTGCGTTGCCGAAGTCCGCCTCGTCATAGAAAACTCAAACGCTTACGGACCGCAGGACTTAAAGAGGATACTGCCCTACGTTGAGCAGGCAAACAGGCACTTTTACAGGTGCGAAAACTACGACATAGCCGTCGGAGACGACATAACCGTCGTCGTTGACAGGGACACGGGAGTGATTTACCTGACCAGATACGTATTTTCGCCTCAGGGAGAGTAGATGGAAGAAGAAGCAAGACGGTTAATAGCAGAGGAAACTTACGAACACAGGAAGCCCGAAGATAAAGAGGAAAAGCGTTTTCTCAGGATAGTTGCGCACTTTGACGACCTGCTCTTTAAGGAAAGCCTCTTGGGCGAACCGATAAGAGAGGGCGAAAAGTCCGCTACCGTTCCCCTGAAGTTTAAACTTCAGGGCGAGGGAGTTTTCACCGCCCTCTTTTTCCACATAGTTTCCGTTGCTTTTTACTTTTCTTTTCTGCTGATTGCGTTCTGGGTGAAGTACGACCCGTCTTCAAGGACGCTTGACAGACTGCTGTTTACCAGCCCCGCCTACTCTTTCCTTGCCGCTTTCATCTCTGCGGCGGTTCTCTCGGCCGTTCCGGTTTTCTTCGTGAAGAGGTACGTCGTGTATCCCGAAGGTTATTTGTTCGTCAGAGTGAAGAACTTCCTCTACGGCTACTGGTTCGGGATACTCGGGGTGGCTTTTCTGATAACCGTGAAAATCATCGTTACGGCAGTTACGGGGGAAAGCTTTGCGGGTAAGCTTTTGAGCCTGCTTTATCAGGTGGTTTCCCTGCACTTGAGGGAGTTCGTTCTGGGAACTACGGCGCTTGCTTTCGCTCTTTTCCTTGCAGGCGCCCTTCTGCTTTTCGGAACGAGAAAGGACTACCTGAACGCAGTCGGAATGCTCTTTGCGGTTGCAGGGGCTACCCTGCTCGTTTTCGTCGTGCTGCTCGTGAAGTACGGCGCAACGGTTCAGAACGCTCAGTGGCTGCTTTACTACCTGTTTCAGTTCGTTCTGTCCGCCTTTTCGGACAAGTGCGAACTCGCTGCGGTAGTTCTGCCTCTGCTGACTTACTTCTACTTCAGGAAGAGGGTTTCCGACCTCAAGAAAATGATGTACGGGATGCCTTACAGCCCGGTTAAATCTTCTTAAAGGGGGAAGTCGTGAAAGTTCAGGTTGAAAGCCTGCCGGAAGTTTTTAAAGAGGTGTTTGACTTTGCTCACAGATACTACGCAACGGACGTTTACGTGAAAGAGGACGTTCCCGTCTTTTTCAAGCTGATAGGAATATCGGGAACCGCCCTGAAAATAGCCCGCTTTTACGATAGAGAACTTCCGTCCTCGGAGGAAAGGGAAATCAGCGAATACCTGAAAAGAGGCGTGACGAAAGGGGACGTTAACGGATTTTTGGAAGTTCTCAGGATACAGCCCGGACAGGAAATTGACACCTCTTTCACTCTGCTTAAAAACGACAAGTATCTGGGAAGGTATAGGCTGAACGTCGCCCCTGCCGACGGGGGAACGGTTCTCACGATGAGAAGGCTGTTTTCCTACGTTCCCCACTTTCAGGACGACCTCAGGCTTCCCGAAGTCCTTGCCGAAACGAGGGAGTGGAGTTCGGGACTCGTGGTGGTAACCGGTCCCACAGGTTCCGGTAAGTCAACGACGCTTGCTTCCATCATGCGCTATCTGGGTGAGGACGCCGATAAGGCAAGAGTCATCATAACCGTTGAGAAACCGATAGAATACGTTTTTGAGAACAAGGGCGCGTTCTTTATCCAGAGAGAGGTCGGCAGGGACACGGAAAACTTCGTATCGGGGATACACAACGCCCTCAGGCAGCACCCCGACGTCATCTACGTTGGAGAAAGCAGGACGCCCGAGGAAATCAAGGCGACGCTGATGGCAAGCGAAACGGGACACCTCACCTTTACCACGCTGCACACTGCGTCTGCGTGGGGGGCAATAAGCAGGATAATTGACGTCTTTCCGCCCGACGAACAGCCTCAGATAAAGACCATCCTTGCCGACCAGCTCAGGCTCGTGGTTGCCCAGAGGCTCATAACGACCGTTGACTACGCCGTCAGGGTGGTAACCGAAGTTCTCTACGTTGACGAATACGTCAGGCAGAGGATAAAGGAAGGCGACGTCAAGTCCATCAGGGAATACGTTTACAAGGGCGACAGGGAAGGGCGCAGGTGGTATTCTCTGAACTCAGAACTCACGCGGCTCGTTCAGGAAGGGTTCGTTTCGCCGGAAACTGCTTTTAAGGTGACTTACGACCCGAAGGACTTAAAAAACAGGCTCGGAAGGGGAAATGTGTAGCGTAGAGAGAATAAACTTTATCAATCCTTACACGAGAGTGTTTTTGACCTTTCCCGTTGAGGAAATAAAAGAGGCACTCCGGTTCATTTTCAGAACCGTGAAGATAGACGACCTTGACGACGCCCTCGTCAACTGCTGGCAGATTTCCGGGGCGCTTTCTGAAAGGGAAAGGAAGATGCTGAGCATGGTTCAGACGATAGTTTCGGGAACGAAGGACGGCCACGTAAAGCCCGAAGACTTTGACGTTTACAAGCTTGCAAGGAAGGTAGCGGCGGAGGTTCTCGGAAAGGTTGACTGACAATTATAGGGGATATAATATATTTCTGAACGAAAAAGGGGAGAAGTTATGAGAAAACTTCTGGCTCTCGTTGGAATGTCTCTCGTAATCGGACAGACGGCGCAGGCAGTTGGACCTGTTTACACCGTTCCGGCCCAGTACGACAAGATGGTCAAGGCGGTAGAAGGTCTGCTCGGAAAAAATCTTGATTCCGTGAATTCCACGCAGGCTCAGAACATAGGCGCAAACATCCGTTCGTTCGTAGAAGGCGCAACGGGAAAAAGCGTTTCTTCAACCTATTCTCCCAGCTATTTTAGTGCTTACGGAAACAACTACCGTCAGTTCGTCACCAACGCCGCAGGGACAGACCCGGGTGCCACCACTTCTGCCACCAACTTCACCAATGCGGGCAGGAATTACAGGAACTTAGCCGAAGGAATGACGGGAACAACTATTACGAGCAACAATTACTACTACTATGCCAATGCAGGAAGGAACACAAGAGATACGGTTTATACCTTGAGCGGATATAATCCTGCAACTACGACCAACGCATATTCTTATCCTACCAAGTATTCTGCGGTGGGAAACAACGTTTCCCAATTCAAGCAGAGGTCAGACCAGACTTTCTATGACATGTATATCAACCCGGATGGTGTGAAAAAAGCATTTACCACTATGGACACGGCTGTTACTACCAAGACGGCCGATTTAACCCCTATTACGACCTCTAACAAAGCGGAATTTGGTGGGGGAGGAATAAAACTTACAGGCGTTTATAAAACCGGTAGTGCTTGCATAGTATATAGTTCTACTACTGATATAGCAGGTGTAACAGCTCTCGCAATTAATAATGCAATCAGAGCCTGCAAATCAGCGGGATATGACGGAGGGATTATAGTAAGCTCAGATAGTGGCTCTTGCTGGGGCGCTTGGGGTTCCGCAGGAGTAGGTGCAACTGCAGTTGTAGAGTGCTACATAAAAGAGTAGATTACTTTTTAATAACAAATCCGCCCATTACAACATAATCAGGAGATACACTATAAACACCATTACAGTCACTATAAGCTATTGGTTTTCCAGAGGGGTCTTCCAATATGTAGTTTGCATAAGTGTATTTGCCCAATAATGTAGATAGTTCCTTATCATAAATAGCACAAAAAAGATTTGCGAAACCTGGACCGGAAGCTCTCCTTACACTATATCCTGGCACAATAGGAGAAAATGTATTTGAAAGTACAATTAGATTTGTAATTGAATTAATGGCCGCCACCACACTTCCACTCGCCACACTATCAAATTCCGCTTTGATTTGGGTTAAAATTATTCAAGTGGAATTACTGGCGTTGCCCATTTTGCAGCTTCTTTTAGCTCAGTTTGGGCTTTTTTCAACTCTTGCATTTCCGAAGTCAAGTCTGCGGCGGGGTTCTTCTCAAGTTTGAGAACAGCGCTGGTTTCTGAATCGCATATATGTTTCATACCTAAAAACAAGTGAAAGGACATCATACAGGCGGAACCGACAAGAAAAAGGACAACTACATTGCTTGCAATAAACTGCGCTAATGCCTTTATGAGTTCTTTCATCCTTTTCCTCCGTTATGAGGTTTTGTAGGAGAGGGAAACCTCCCTCTCCCAATTTCTACATTTTTTCACAAGCTTTTTCAACAAGTTTTTTGAGTTCGTTCCATACTTTATTGACACAGCCTTTGGGTCGGCTCACCACAGAACCTATGAGAAGTCCACTATCTCCTATTAAGTCGCAGTTTCTTATTTCGTCTTTGCAGTTGTCAATAGAAATTACAAAGGCGACTCTATTGCTGCTAAACAGGTAGTCTTCATAGATGGCTATGTGGCAGTCTTCCCTAAAATTTATGCGACCCGCTTTCTTGCTTATGCTTGCTTTCCGATGTTCCTCGGAAAAAGAGAAGTGTAATCCCCTTTCTTTAGTAAAGTTTTCAAGGGATTCTTTCAAATCTTCCAATGTAGTCCACTTTTCCCTTACTTTTTCAATGTCTATCCTGTCTTTCTTACTCACGGCTTTTCTCCTTTTTATAAGATTTACTGATTGTTCCATACAATATTCCCCGTTGTTGAACAGTAGAAGTTACTTGAAAGTCCGCTGTCGTTCAGAGCTTTCCACATCTCACCGAAAACTGTTTCCACAAATCCAGCGTAGTTCGGAAGCGTTCCGTTGTAGCTGTCCACGAAGTTCTGGTAGTTGCAGAGTTCTAACTTCGGTGAGCTTGCGTAATCAGGTGAGGTGTAAGGATAGATGAGGGAAAGTCCTGAACCTGTTACGTTAGCGCTAACCGTTCCGTCCATGTTCAAGAGTAAATACTTGGTGTAAAGCTGGTCGTTAGCAACCGTAGAGTTGTAAGTGCTGAGGAAGTTGAGAGCGTCCGTAACGGTGTTGGAAGCGAAAGAGGGGGTGAGAAACTGCGGAGTGGTTCCGTAGATGAAGTATTGAATTCCGAGCTGGTCGGCAGAAACGCCGAGTTCAGCCAACCTTGCAGCTAATCCCGTTCTGGTAACTGCGTAGAGAAGGTCGTATCCCATCTGTCCTGTGCTTTGGCTTTGTCCGTAAGAGGAGTGGTAATCAATTCCTTTGCTTATGTAGTATGAAGTGGCATTGTCCAGCTCTACTGCTGTTGGGTCTGAGGAAAAGTCGTAGGTTGTCGTGATTGTTCCCCAGAAAGCTACGTTGTCGTTAAACACGCCCGTTGAGAGGTAGTTGTTTGCAAAGCTGTAAAACACGTCATACATCTGTCCGTCATTTACTTCGTTCTGTGCAGTCTGATACAAGTCCCCCGCAAACTGTTCAAAAGCGTTCTTGAGGTTGAGCAGAGCGGTTGAGTTAACGGCGGTCAGTCCTATCACCTGCGGATAAGCGTTTGCAACGTTCGGCGGGTTGTTTGTGTAGTAGCTGACGTATTCGTCAACGATGTTCTTCGCTATCGTCCAGTCGCTGTCCCCTGCGGCATA
>Ga0256843_1001477_pt1 | contig 18529 bp, 20 predicted proteins | sample AlvinellametaG_FD_191572 | JGI IMG/M metagenome (GOLD analysis project Ga0256843, IMG submission 191572) | Pompeii worm associated microbial communities from hydrothermal vent at the East Pacific Rise, Pacific Ocean - Alvinella | ecosystem: Host-associated > Annelida > Integument > Unclassified ... | reverse complement strand
TAAAATAGTCTCTCACTTTAAAGAGAAAAAAGAGAGTATAGAGCTAGGAAACCTTCATGTAAGTCGTGAGTTTAATGATGTTGCATTTGTCTGTGAAGTTTATAAAAGACTTCTAGAAACACAAGAGGATTCTCTTACTTTAAACATCGCTTCAAACAGAGGTATCAAACTTCTTGATGTTATAGATATGATGCAAGATATAGCTGGGTATAAGATAGATGTACAAATAAACCCTGCTTTTGTAAGACCAAATGAGATAAAAAGTCTTACAGGCTCATCTGAAAAACTTTTTGGTGTCATCGGCAATGTTGGACTGAAAGAGTTTAAACAGACACTCACAGAGATGTATGAAGCCTAAAATCCTTATAGATGCCATAGCCCTCCTCTCTCCTTTAACAGGGATAGGGAGATATACCTATGAAATATCTAAACTTTTACAAGAAAAAGATAAACTCACAACAAACTACTTTTATGGGTATGTCTCAAAAAATCTACTCCATCCATCCCAAGAGAGTGATTTTAAAACCATAAAACAGTTTATGGTGACATCGCCTCTACTCAAAAAGATACTAAGAAAACTACTTATACTCTCAAGCAAAATATTTACACCTAAGTATGAACTCTACTGGCAACCTAACTTCATTCCAAACAGTGGCATCAAGGCAAACAAGATAGTCACTTCTGTTCATGATTTCTCCTTTCTTCTGCATAAAGAGTTCCATCCAAAAGAGAGGATAGAGTACTTTGAAAATAATTTTTTTCAAAATATTTATAGAAGTGATATCATTATTACTGGTTCAGAGTTTTCTAAACGAGAAATTCTTGAGAGACTGGACTTTGATGCATCACAAGTAAAAGTCATCTATCATGGTCTTAACCACCAACTCTTTCAACCACTGCAAGATAAAAGTATAAACTTTGATCTTCCAGAGCAGTTTATCTTTAGTGTAGGAAGCATAGAACCACGAAAAAATCTTCTTGGTCTTTTAAAAGCCTATAATATTTTAGCCGAAGATACAAAAGAGAACTATCATCTAGTTTTAGCAGGTTTTAAAGGGTGGGAAAATGAAGAGATTATGAGACTTATAGAGCTTAACAAGTCTCATATTCACTACTTAGGATATCTCACTGATGAAGATTTAGTAAAAACTTACAACCTCGCTTCTCTCTTTGTCTATCCCTCTTTTTACGAAGGGTTTGGACTTCCTGTTTTAGAGGCAATGGCATGTGCCACACCTGTTGTATGTAGCGACCACTCTTCACTTCCAGAGGTAGGAGGTGATGCTGTTGTCTACTGTAACCCAAACAGTGTTGAAGATATAAAAGAGAAAATAGAGTCTGTTTTAAAAGACAAAGTACTACAAAAAGAGATGATAACAAAAGGGCTAAAGCGTGCAAAAACTTTTACTTGGGAGAAATCAGCACAAGAACATCTCAAGATTTTTGAAAGTCTCATATAGAGAAAAAGCAATTACTTCTATTATGATATAATTACTAAAAGGAAATTCTCTATGATTACACTAAAAATTGAAAATGAACAAGTCGAAAATATCTTTTTGAATGAATTTCATAGTAATAGAGAGAAATTTTTTGAATTTATTCAAAATAGCTATGAAAAAATGAAAACTTCAGACCAAAATAATTTTGATAAAAACTTAATCAACTCACAGGAAGTTTCTATGTCTAAAACTTGGGATAGTGACAAAGACAAGGTTTGGGATGAGTTATAGAACTGGAGATATTTTACTTGTAAAATTCCCATTTACTAACTTAAAAAAATCAAAAAGAAGACCTGTAATAGTAATAAAATCTGAAAACAACTTAAATGATATAGTTTGTTTTCAAATTACTTCAAACCCAGAACAATCAAATCTTTTAGCAATAGACAATAGTGATTTAAACGATAGCACACTACCTTTAAAATCATATATCAAATATGATAAATGTTTCACAATAAATACAGAAATCATAGACAAACAAATCGCTAAAGTAAACAATGATTTACTTAACAAATTAAAAATCCTATTTTGTCAAGAAATATTTTAAAGAGAATATAGAAAAAATGAAAGTTGCCCTAGTTCACGACTGGTTAGTCACTAATGCTGGTGCTGAAAAAGTTTTAAAAAGCATTTTAGAACTCTATCCTGATGCAGATATATTTTCACTTGTTGATTTTTTAAATCCTGAGGAGAGAGAAGAGATACTCCACTCAAAATTTGCTACGACCTCCTTTATTCAAAAACTCCCTTTTGCAAAAAAACACTTTAGAAACTATCTTCCTTTATTTCCCTCTGCCATAGAGAGTTTAAACCTACAAAAATATGAACTTATCATAAGTTCCTCTTGGGCAGTTGCAAAAGGAATAAAAAAAACACCTCAGCAACTCCATATATCCTACTGTCATACGCCCATTCGCTATGCTTGGGACCTGTATGATGAGTACACCTCAACACTCTCTCAACCAAAAAAATCTTTTGTTCAAATGGCACTCAAATACATCAGAAAATGGGATCTGACTACACTCAATAGAGTTGATTATTTTATAGCAAATTCACACTTTGTAAAGGAGAGAATAGCACGTACATATAAAAGAGAATCTCAAGTTATATACCCTCCTGTCGATACACAAAGTTTCCACTTATACGAAAAAAAAGAGGAGTTTTACCTCACTGCATCACGATTAGTTCCTTATAAAAAAACAAAACTTATAGTAGAAGCTTTTAATAAGATGCCTCACAAAAAGCTTGTTGTGATAGGAACGGGTGAGGAGTTCTCTACTCTCAAATCTATCGCAAAAGAGAACATCACCCTCTTGGGCTACCAAGATGATGCAACTATGGTAAAGTATATGCAAAAAGCAAAAGCTTTTGTTTATGCAGCAGTAGAGGACTTTGGTATAGTTCCCATAGAAGCTCTCGCTTGTGGAACACCTGTCATAGCACTCAATGATGGTGGAACGAAAGAGACCATACAAGATGGTATCAACGGCATACATTTTGCATCACAAACAGTAGACTCAATCATCATGGCAGTAGAGAAATTTGTATCCCTAAACTTTGATGCAAAAGAAATCTCAGACAAAAGTCAAATATACTCAGAACAAAGATTTCAAAAAGAGTTTAAAGAGTTTGTAGAAAAAGCTACTTTCGAGTATAATCACAAACATGGATACAAATAAATTTAATATCTCAAAATATATACTCTTTGTGTTACTTATTCTCACAGATATTTTTGCATTTGTTGTTGCCCTAAAATTATCAATCTTTATCCGTCAAAACTATTTTAACGAGTTCCTCCCTCTCTTTGAACTCTCTCATATTGGTAACTACTACTGGATTATTGTTATCGCCATCTCTACACTACTTTTGGAGAGAATCTACTTCACAAGACATGATTTTTGGGGTGATTTAAAAAGAATTTATAAAGGTCTTTTTTTCTCATTTTTAGCAGTATTTACGGTTATCACACTAACAAAAATGTCTGATGAGTACTCAAGATCCTTTATAATCATGTTTTTTATACTCTCTCTTTTTATTCTTCCCCTCTTTAAAAGAGTTTCTAAGAAAATCTTTTTCAGATTTGATTTTTTCAAACTTGGGGTTAATGTAGTTACAAAAGATAAAGAGCACTCTATTATAAAAAAAGAGATTGAAGAGAACTGGTACTTTGGTTTTAAGAACGCTTCAAGTGACTACGATATGGTTATAGTCAACTCTAAATGCTTTGAGACTCAAGAGCTAGAGAACATCATAAAAGAGTATGCAACAAAAACAAAAGATATCTATGTGATTCCTTACATGAGTCATTTAGACTTTTCACACGCTACCATCATAGACTACTCCAACATAAGACTCTCAGCAATACATCTAGAAAATAGACTCCTTAACTATAAAAATATATTGATAAAGTATATCTTTGAGAAGGTACTCACACTGCTTATCTTTCCCTTTGCCCTCTTTCTTCATCTCTTTATCGCAATAGCTATTAAACTCACTTCAGAAGGTCCTGTGATATTTAAACAAAAAAGACTAGGAAAAGATGCAAAACCTTTTAGCTGTTATAAGTATAGAACAATGTATATACATAGTGATAACATCTTAGAAAACTATCTAAAAGAGCATCCTGATGAAGTGAAGTACTATGAAAAATATCATAAGTACCAAAATGATCCAAGAGTTACAAAAGTAGGTCATTTTTTAAGAAAAACATCTCTCGATGAGTTCCCTCAGTTTTATAATATTTTACAAGGAAAGATGAACCTCATAGGTCCTCGTCCCTATATGTTGAGTGAGAAAAAGAAAATAGGTAAATTTCATGAGGATCTTATTCTTAGAGTAAAACCTGGTATAACAGGTCTATGGCAAGTAAATGGACGAAATAGACTCAGTTTTCAAGAGAGAGTAGAACTAGATAGTTGGTATATACAAAACTGGTCTCTTTGGGGTGACTTTGTTATACTTCTTAAAACCATTAAAGTAGTACTCTTTAAAGTAGGAGCTTCCTAATGAAAAGCCCAAAACTCCTTGAACAGTTTCGATCTTTTTACTTCCGTAACTATCCTGATGATATGGAGACACAAATCTCTTACTTTTCTATCTTTGGTGGTCTTGGTTGGGATATAGATACATCCAAACCTATACAGGAGTTAGTGCAGACTCTCATCCTAGAGAACTTTGATATACTCAACCAAAAAATAGGAGAACTCACACTGCAGGAATCTACAAACAGGCGTCTACTTCAAGCACTTGCTGTTGGAGATAGAAGAATCTTTTCTGCTTTTAAACGTGCTGGGCTCAACAATGGAAATGGAGGGGCTGCTCTTAGTTTTTTACAAGATGTAGGGCTCATACAGATGGAGTACTCAAGAGAACAAGATCCTCGTGAAAAAAACCCAAATGCAAAGTTAAAAAGAAAAGATGCTAGACATAGAATCTCCCATAAAGTACTCTTTACCTACCCTTTTGTAAGGTTCTGGTTCTACTTCATAACACCTCAGATGAAAAATATAAAAAACAATGAATTTGAGAAACTTTTTATAAATCTAGAGGAGCACTTAAATAGCTATACAAGTTTAGTTTTTGAGGAGTTAAGTGAGGTACTTCTTAACTACAATCTTCGTGAATCCCAGATTATTAGTTCTGGAAGTTACTGGGATGCACAGATAGAGATAGATATACTCACTATCACCTCGAATGGAAAAGTTTATGTGGGTGAGTGTAAATGGAAAAATCATAAAGTCAATAAAAAAGAGCTCCATAAGCTCAACGAAAAATGTGAAAAACTCAATCTCCAACCAGATCAAATCATCTTTTTTTCAAAGCGTGGTTTTTCTAAAGAGTTGATGCAGTTACAAGGAAAAGAGCTTGCACTTTATAGTGCTGAAGAGTTTAGTGCACTTGTAAAAAACAGTTCAAAAGAGCAGTTAATCGAAAATTTTATTAACTAACTACTCTTAGAGCTGTATATGCCTCTTGTAAAAGTTGGAACTTTTGTGTGTAGTGTGCCACCATATGTGGAGCTTCATGAATAATCTTATCTGGATGATATACTTTTGTGAGTTTTTTATAGGATTTTTTAAGTGCATCTTGACTCGCCCCAACAGGACACTCTAAGACAGTATAAAACATCGTATTTGTATCTGTTTGAGCCTTACATAAATCACCAAAACTAAAGTTGGCAAAATCAGAGTAGAGTTTTGACATAAAGTGGTTGTCATAGGTATACTGAATCTCATAATGTAAAATATGGCGTTTATTCAGGGCTCTTTCTAACCTTGCTTTGGCTTTCATGTCTGACACATCTATAACAATGGACATATCAGTACCTCTCTCAACATAAATCTCTAACTGTGAGCGTAAATAGTTAAGAACCCATGTGTTAGGAGTATCTAAAGAGATAAGTACTGTATTTTTATCATAAGCGTAAAGATTTACCTTAACTATTTCGGGCTCTTGAAGTTTTTCTAACTCAATCTTTATGGGTTGTGTCCCAAACTTCAGCATACTTCGTAAGAAAAACTCATGATTAAAATCATGAGTTTTTGCATGGTGTGCACTCAACTGATGCAAAAACTCTTCACGAACCTCTGTTAATGTCTCATTACGAAAAACAAGCACTGCTTTGGGTAAAAAAAGCATACCACGGGAGTGATGATTTAAAAATTCTTTCATCCAGCTAGTATTTAAAGTCTCAAATCCTGTAGTGATAAGAATGAGATTGTTACGTAATACAATGTCCATATATCCTACCTTAATTGGGATAGTTTTGTTGTTAGTAGCAATAATAGTTCCAGTTACAAACTATATAGTAATCTAAAACTTCTCAACTAATTCCAGCTCACTTCATTTTAATTATATATATTTTGAGTATAATTACATTTATAATTAAATTACCATTGAACTAAGGAAATATTTTGCGCGAAAGTATGAATGAGAAATGTGCCGTTGTTGGGATTTTTGGACATAAAGAGGCTTCTAAACTAGCTTATTTTTCACTACACTCTTTACAACACCGTGGTCAAGAAGCAGCTGGAATTAGCTCTGCTGATGGGAAGAAACTGCACACCATTAAAAAACGTGGTCTAGTCATGCGTGTTTTTGATGAGAAAAAGCTTGAAACACTCAGTGGTTCTGCTGCTATTGGGCATACTAGATACTCTACTGCTGGTGATGACTCTATACTCGATGCACAACCGGTATTTGCTCGTTATGATTTAGGTGAAATGGCAATCGTTCACAATGGTAACCTTACAAATGCTGATGAAGTTCGTAATAAACTTATCGAAAAAGGTGCTATTTTTCAAACCTTTATGGATACAGAAAATCTTATTCATCTCATTGCAAAAAGTTCAAAAGATAAACTTATAGACAGAATTATTGATGCAGTTGGTAGAATAGAGGGAGCTTTCTCTCTTGTATTTTTAAGTCGTTCAAAAATGTTTGCAATGCGTGATAGATTTGGTTTTCGTCCACTTAGTCTTGGTAAATTAAAAAATGGTGGCTATATCGTAGCAAGTGAGACTTGTGCTTTTGACCTAGTCGGTGCTGAGTTTATTCGTGATGTGAAACCAGGTGAACTTCTTATTTTTGAAGAGGGAAAAGAGCCTATTAGTATGCAGGTTTTAGAAGAAGTAACTCCTAAACACTGTATCTTCGAGTATGTTTACTTCGCTCGTCCAGACTCCTCTGTATTTGGTCAGTCAGTCTATCAAACAAGAAAAAACATGGGTAAAGAGCTCTCTAAAATAGCTCCTATTGAAGCGGATATGGTTATACCAGTTCCAGATGGTGGCGTCCCCTCAGCAATCGGTTACTCACAAGAGAGTGGCATACCTTATGAAATGGGTATCATGAGAAACCACTATATCGGTCGTACTTTCATCGAACCAACACAAGAGATGCGTGACTTAAAAGTAAAAATGAAACTCTCTCCTATGACCGATATTATCAAAGGAAAGCGTGTTATCGTTGTCGATGACTCTATCGTTCGTGGAACAACATCTCGTCGTATCATCAGAATGCTTAAAGAGGCAGGTGCAAGTGAAGTACATATGCGTGTCTCATCTCCACCAACAACAGATCCATGTTACTATGGTGTAGATACTCCAGATAAAGAGCACTTAATTGCATCAAGAATGACTAATCAAGAGATATGTGACTATATAGAAGCAGACTCTCTCGCATACCTTGATGAAGCTTCTCTTCTTAGAAGTGTGAACTCTACAAGCGAAGAGGACAAATACTGTACTGCTTGTTTTACAGGTAAATACATAGTTTAATGGAACAGATATACACTTATGGTAGCTACTTAAAAGATAAGTTTGGCTGCAAAGTTTACAAAGTAGGTATAAATATTTCTGGTTTTACCTGCCCAAATATAGATGGTACAGTCGCTAAGGGTGGTTGTACTTTTTGTGAAAATGACTCCTTCTCCGCATCAACTGATGCTGTTCAGGAGCTTAAAGGTTTCCATCTAAACTTAGACTCAAAAGAGAACCCTTTTTTAGAGAAACAACTCTTACAACTCCAACAGCAATTTGAATCTATCTCAAAACGTCAAGCTAAAGAGTATGGTGCAGAGAAGTTTTTAGTCTACTTCCAATCCTTTACAAATACCTATGCTCCTTTTGCAACACTCAAAGCTCTTTATGAGAAAGCTCTCTCCTTTGATAATGTAGTAGGTCTAAGCATCGGAACACGTTCTGACAGTATCACAGATGAGACTTTAGAATATCTAGCCGAATTAAATAAAGAGAGTGAAATATGGCTTGAATTTGGTATACAGTCTGTCTATGATGCAACACTAGAGAAGATAAATCGTGGTCATGATAGTGCAAATGTAAAAGAGTGGATTATAAAGTCTAAAGAGGCTGGAATAAACGTCTGTGGTCACCTTATCTTTGGTTTAGCAGATGAGACAGAAGAGATGATGTTAGAGACCTCTCGTGCAGCTTATGAGTGGGGGATAGACTCTGTCAAATACCATCCACTCTATGTTGTAAAACGTACAGCTCTAGCAAATGAGTATACTCGTGGAGAGTTTACACCTATAAGTGAAGAGAAGTATCTTAAAGTTTTAGTGAAATCTATAGAGATGAAACCAAAAAATGTTCATGTCCAAAGAGTCACTGCAGGCATCGATGATGACTCACTCTTAGCACCTCTCTGGTGTAGAAACAAAAATATTCAGATAAAAAACATTAATCAAGCCCTTAAAAAAGTAGGCTTAAAATACTAACTCCTTTTAGTGACCCCATACTTTAGTAAACTGTGATGTACTTCTAAAATAGGGTGGGTACCTAAAATGCACCCTAAAAGCTTTCGCAGCACCAGGCTTTAAGTTTCTAGCAACTACAAACTTTTTAGTCACGGACTGTGGTTTAAAATTTAAGTTATAACCACCACTAAAAAACTCAAAAAATCCACTTGCTTTATAGAAATTACCACCTTTGACATTTCCAGTAGCATGACCTTTATTAACGAGTTTTATCTCTAAAGTCACCTTTCCTATCTTATGTTTTCCCTCATTTTTTACTATACCGCTATATACAATCTGTTCTGTACTTAAAAGTCGTTTATTTTTGAGTTTATAAAGTTTTACTACCTTTGTATATTTATCAACAACTATGACAGAAAAACCTGCTAAAAACAAGCTTACGATAGTAACTGTTATAACCATTCCAACTTTGAGTTTTGTACTCTTTTGCTTCATGGCACTTACTATCCCAAGCACAAAAAGAATAAAAATCACCCCAAATACTATAAAGTGCCAATAATTTAAAAGTGTCATCTGCAATCTGCTCCTAGAGAAATATTATAATCTTTACTATATGTAAAAGGCTCAACAATAATCTTAAACTCACGAGCCTCTGACACTGCGATGTCCTTCTCTACAATCGACATTTTCTTAAATGGTTTTAATTTTTTAAGATAATTTTTATACTTGTTAGATGTTACAGCATAGGCACTTGCTGTAATCTTACAGCTTTTAAAGTTTTTCTTAGACTCATTTTTAAGGACTCCTTTGACAACAACCGCTTTTGTAAAGGTAAGTTTTTTTTGACTTACTAAAGTAACACTATGTTTAAAAAGATAGTTATGCAGTTCTATATAACCAAGAGTTGGCCCTAAGATAAGAGTAGTAAAGGAGAGTAAAATAAAAAGCACAGAGAGTAAAACTCTCTTGCGAAGCATTAAAGCTATAATGATAAAAAGAATAAAAAGAACAAAAGAAGTGGCAAAAAGAACATAATCTAGAGGGATAAGTCCCTCTATAAAAGCACTTATTTTTGCTTTCATTTAATCTTCTCTTGCATTCTTTTCAGCTATACCACTCATGTCAAATCTACGAGCAAGCTCTTGTTTGATTCTATCTGGAGAGATATTTTTAACAGCAAGTGCAACAAGCATATGGTATGTTAAATCAGCAGCTTCATAAATCATCTCTGACTCATCATCATCTTTATAAGCGAAGCTAAACTCACCCGCTTCTTCTACAACTTTTTTCAAAATTGTGTTTTCACCTTTAGAGATAAGCTTTGCCGTCCATGAAGTTTTTGGGTCTGCTAGTTTTCTCTCCTGAATAGTATGATAGAGTGTATCTATCACACCATAAAGAGCTTCAGAACTCACCTTAACCTCAGAGTTACTCTCACCTGATTCAAGTTCTGTAAAAAAACATGACTTACGACCAGTATGACAAGCCACACCCTCTTGCTCTACTTTTATAAGTAGTGTATCATTATCACAATCTATGTGAAAGGAGTGAATAGTCTGAATATGTCCACTACTCTCCCCTTTCTTCCAGATACGCTGTTTAGAACGAGAAAAGTAGTGTGCAATTTTAGTGCTTAGTGAGAGTTCAAGAGCCTCTTTATTCATGTAAGCCATCATAAGAACTTCATTTGTACCTATCTCTTGAACGATGACAGGAAGAAGTTCTGACTTCTCCCAATCGACTCTATTTAAAGCTTCTTGCATCATTAGTTAGCCGTAGTTCTTTTTCTAACATCTTTTGTATCAACCCAGATATTTGGAGTCGATCCACCAGGTGTTAAGAAGATTTTTGCATCACGATTTACTTGAAGTGCTTCATTAAATTTTGCTTGTACTTTCATCTGCTCTAACTGTAAAAGTTTCGGTGTTAAAGATTTTGCGATAAGAAGATTTGCTTTTGCTTTCGCATCTGCTTCAATAGTAATAGCGTCAGCTTTACCTTTTGCTTCAATTCTTTTCTTTTGAGCGATACCTTCAGCTTCTGCTGCACGTTTAAGTGCTTCTTGTTTTACACGTTGCACATCCTGCTCTGCTTTTTGAACCTCTTGTTTTGCAATCTGTACACGCTCTATCTGCTCTTTTACTTTTTGAGGTAAAAGAATATCACGAAGTTGTACTGACTGTAAAATAGCTGGAGAGTTTTTTAGATCCATTACACTTTTTCTTATACCAGCTTCTATCTCTCTACCTAAATCATTTCTCATCTGAGTCAACGCTTCGGCATCATACTTTCCAATTACATTACGAACAACATCACGAACAACAGGATTGATAATTTTATCTTCCCAAGAGAATCCCCAGTTGGAGATAGTCTGTGCTGCAAACTCAGAGTTAAGTCTATACTGAACTGTAAGTTCTATACTCACAGGGAGTGAACGTTTATCAAGTACAGTTATCGCTGGTTTACTCACAATCCCTGAAGAGTTCGAGTTTGATTCCATTCTTGATGCATAATTGATGATACGAACTTTTGTATCTACAACATATACCTTCTGAATTACAGGAATGATAAAGTGTAAACCTGGTAAAAGTGCCTGGTCTTGATACTTACCATTTGTACTTAAAATACCACGTTGACCCTCTTCGATGATAGTAAAAGGTTTTGCTACAATCAACATCGCTACAACAGCAATGAGGAAGTAAACGATTCCTGCTTTTCCACCCATATTAAAATCTATATTTGGCATTTGAGGGCCTTTAGGACCACCACCATTACCACCGCCTGAGTTATTAGAAGATTTTTTAAATCCTCCGCCTTCACTCTTCTTTTTGTTAAAATAATCGTTCATATCTGCTGCCATAAGCATACATCCTTCATTTAATTTGTTGTAGATTTTTAATCTATATATGTGAGATAGTGCTCATACTTTGCATTTCTACCAAAAACTATATCAAAGTAAGTTGTCTGAATTTTTTCTGTCATTTCACCACGACAACCAGAACCGATAACTCTTGCATCAACATTCGCAATAGGTGTAATCTCAGCTGCTGTTCCAGTTAAAAATGCTTCATCCGCCACATATACCTCTTCACGAGTGATACGTCTACGAACTACTTTGATGCCAAAATCTTCTGCCATCTCGATAACCATTTTTTGTGTGATAGATGCAAGTGAGTTGTCATTTGGTGGAGTTATAAGCTCTCCATTTTTTACCATAAAGAAACATGCACCACTTGCCTCTGCCACATATCCTTGATCATCTAAAAGAAGTGCCTCATCATATCCACAGTCAATAGCTTCAAACTTCGCCATTTGTGAATTTAAATAATTTGCTGTTGCTTTTGCTTTACCCATGTTTGAACTATTTGCTGGACGAGTCATAGAAGCAATTTTAAGTTTAATCCCATTTTTAAGTCCATCTTCACCAAGGTATGCACCCCACTCCCATGCAGACATTACAGTCTCAACTGGAGCTTCTTTATGGTAAACACCCATAACACCATAACCTAAAAATGCGAAAGGTCTAATATATACATTGTCACCTTCAAATTCATTTTTTTTGATTAAATCAATCTGTGCTTGATTCATCTCTTCAACTGAGTATGGTATCTCAATCAAAGTCATTTTTGCAGACTCTTTCAATCTTTTTGTATGCTCATCAAGGCGAAAGATTGCATAACCTTTTTCTGTTTTATAAGCTTTTGTCCCTTCTATTACACCATTTCCATAGTGAAGAGTGTGAGAGAGTACATGTATCTTTGCATCATCCCAATTTATAAATTTTCCATTCATCCAAATATATTTGGCAGCGTCCATAAATTCTCCAATTTTTATCTTTTAAATTGTTGCTATTTTATCCAAAATGATGTTTATCTTATATTAATCTAAACGCAAAAAGCAAATTAATAAAATAATTTAAGATTTTTAATATATAATGTCTCTAAGTTAATTATAGGGAGTAAGTTTTGGCACATGTATATGCAGACTACAAAGATGTAGATCAACAAGAGTTAGAAAGAGACATTGACGCGATTAAAGAGACTATTGGGGGAAGAACACAAGAGGACTTTGATCATTTATTAAAATTAGAAATATGGGGAAGGTTAGCAACTATTTTTGGTTTTGCGCTTATTGGAACCGTATCCGTATTAAGTGTTATGAGTGATAATCCATCCACAACATTTTATTGGATTGGTGGTTTCATAGGGGCTATACTTATGGGTGTTGGTAATGTTGGTAGATGGGCAAATGTAACCCATCCTATTCTTCATGGTGCTTATGATAAAGTTCCAAATATTCCTTACCGCTATACTAAAAAAGGGTATGCAAAAGGTGCAAGAAGATGGATAGATTGGATGGATTGGATCAAACCTGATGCTTGGGCTTTTGAGCATAACATCATGCATCATTATCATCTAGGGGAAGAGGATGATCCAGACAATGTTGAAAAAAATATGGTTTGGCTCCATGAAGCTAAAATTCCAATGATTTTTAAATATATCTTTGTTTATATGTTTGCAGCAGTATGGAAATTAGCTTATTATGCTCCAAACACACTTAGAATACTAGCAAACAAAGAGCGTATTAAACGAAAAGAGAAGCCATCATCAGACTATGAACTAAGCCCTTTTACTAAAAATGGTTTAGAGTTATGGAGAAACTATATCTTACCATATGGTATTTTTCAGTTTGTTTTTCTTCCTGCACTTTTTCTACCATTTGGATTTGATGCAGCAGTAAGTGTTTTTATGTTTTTAGTGATTGCTGAAGCTATTGCAAATGCATGGTCATTTTTAGTGATTGTTCCAAATCACTCTGCTGAAGATATTTACCAGTTTTCAACACCGCATAAAAATCAAGGAGAGTACTATCTTCGTCAAATTATGGGAAGCGTAAACTACAATACAGGAACAGACTTAATAGATTTTTCACATGGTTTCTTAAACTATCAGATAGAGCATCATCTTTTCCCTGATATGCCTCATAGTTTTTACCAAAAGATGCAACCTATTGTCAAAGATATCTGTAAAAAACACAACCTTGAGTATAGACAAGAATCAGTTTTCAAAAGAATTTTAATGACTGTTGACTTGATGGTTGGAAAGACTAAAGTTCTTAGAGTTGATGGAATTTAGTAGAGTAAAACAATTTTGGAATAAATATTGCTGTATCCTTGTCAAATATAGCATATCTCAAAAAGGAGAAATAGTATGAGTATCCCAGTATCAAGAACCTCCATTCTACTTAAAGACGCGCTGAACTACCGTGCAGCTCGTCAAGATATGATTGCATCAAATATTGCAAATGCAGATACTCCCAACTATAAACCTAGAGATATAAGCTTTGAGCAGGCACTCATTGCAAAAAAAGCTTCTCTTTTAAAATCAGATACGAATACACTTAAAATGGCACAAACAAATGAAAAGCATATAGCACCAGAAAAAGAGGTAGAGAACTTTAAACCTACACTCTTTTATAGAGATGGGCATATGGCTAGAAATGATGGAAACAGTGTTGATATAGATGTTGAGACAACAGAAATGAGTAAAAATTCTATCATGTACAACGCTCTAGTAAGTGCTATAAAAAAAGATAGTTATATCTTTAAAAGTGTGATTGAAGCTTCACAAAAAGTAAGTTAGGATTTAAGTTATGAGTAATTTTTTAAGTAGTTTTGACATTTCTGGTTACGGCCTCTCAGCACAAAGAGTTCGTGTAAACACGATATCGAGTAACATTGCGAATGCACAAACAACTAGAACTGAAGAGGGTGGACCTTATCGTCGTAAAGAGGTTGTCTTTAAAGCTATCAATTTTAATGACGCATATAATGAAGCACTCTCTGGCATGACACAAAGTGCGAAATATGAAGATCCTCTCAATCTTGGAGAGTTTGGCAAAGAGGTAAATCCTGCTATAATGAGTGTAGTCATTGATAAAATTTCACGTGATGATTCTAAACCAAAGATGAAATTTGAGCCAAATCACCCAGATGCAGATGCGAAAGGTTATGTTGCGTACCCAAATATTAATCCTGTGATAGAAATGGCCGATCTAGTAGAAGCGACTCGCTCTTACCAAGCAAATGTTGCAGCATTTCAAAGTTCAAAAGATATGGCAAACAGTGCTATATCCCTACTACAATAAGGAGCTAAACCATTATGAGTACTATTGATTCACTTTCAAATGTTGGCACAGCTGACTTATTAAAACAAAAAAGCAAAATCGATACGCCCTCTTCAGGTGGTGAAGCATTTGCCAATCAACTAAAATCTGCACTCAATGAAGTCAATGAGCTACAAGAGACAAAAGAGGTTGCTGTTGCTGATCTTGCAACTGGTGAGGTTAAAGATCTTCATCAAGCAGCTATCGCTATTGGAAAAGCAGAAATAAGTATGAAACTAATGCTTGAAATAAGAAACAAAGCACTCAACGCCTATAAAGAGATAGGTAGAACTCAATTATAATACAGACCCCTCCCCTCTTAGATGACCAATCATAATAAAAGCAAAAAGATACTCTTTCTTTATAGCCTTATAGCTTTTGGATTTGTAGTTTTTTTATCTGTTATGCTCTTAACAGTAGTAAAATCTCGCCATATACCTAATATTTATGCAAAAGAGAGTTCTCGTGCACAAAGAGGGAGTATCATCAGTGCAGATGGTTTTCATCTCGCAACTACAAAAAAACTTTACAAAGCTGTGGTAAATACTCGCTATATTGATCCCGAGAAAAAAGAGCTTTTTATAGAACTCTTTAGCATCTACTCAGGTATAGCTCCTAAAGAGATAAGAAAACGTCTTGATAAGCATAAAGGTGTTGTTGTACTCAGTTATAATATTCCCCAAATTCAAGCACATTATCTCAAAAAGCTAGCTCGAGAGTTACGACGCTTTAAAGTATTTTTAGAGTTAAAAAGCAAAGCAACAGGTCTACGTTCTATCCATGGTCTAAGTATTATAGAGAGTGGAGAGAGTCGAAAATATCCTTATGACAAGCTTCTTACTCCTATTATAGGCTATCCACATAAACTTGAGGATGATGGGTACACTTCCATTCGAGGAGTAAAAGGTTTAGAGAAACGATTTGATAATGAGCTCTCTGCACGACAAAATGGTTTTAGTCGTGGTAAGCGTGATGTCAATAGTTATATTATTCTCAACAAAGAGAGTTTTACAAAACCTGAAATAGATGGTTTAGATATTAAACTCACTATTCCTGTCTCATTTCAAATAAAAATAGAAAGAATGCTTGATGCTATGAAAAAAGAGGTAAGAGCAAAGCAAATTATGATTGCTATCATGAATTCCAAGACAGGTGATGTTTATGCCCTTGCAAGTTCAAATCGTTTTCTACCAAAAAATATCAAGAGGAGTGATTATCCCTCTTTAAATTCCGGAATGATTGAGTATAGCTTTGAGCCAGGAAGTGTAATAAAACCTGTTACATTTTCACTCTTGCTCGATAAAGGTTTAGTGAATCCTTTTGACTTAGTCAATGGGCATAATGGACGTTATAGAATTGGACGTAAAGTCATTACAGATGAGCATAGATTTGACTGGTTAAGTGCTGAAAATGTTATAGTCTACTCTTCAAATGTAGGTATGGCACAACTTGCACAAAAACTCTCAGGTTATGAGTTTTATGAGGGGCTAAAAGAGTATGGCTTTTCTCAGAAATCTACACCTGATTTAATCTACGAAAAAGTAGGCTCCCTTCCTAGTCCTAAAAGATTGGAAAATGAAATATATAAAGCAACCTGTTCTTATGGTTATGGAATGCGTGCAAATTTAATGCAACTTTTACGTGCATATAGTGCCTTTAACAATAATGGACGAATTGTTTATCCAAAAATAGTATCTAGTTTTATTGATGAACTTGGGATTGAAGAGAAACTTCCTTATGAAGAACAGATACAAGTGATAAAAAGTTCTACTGCACAGAGAATGAAAAAAATTTTAATCAAAACTGTTAATGAAGGAACCGGTAAAAAAGCTATCACCCCTGGTCTTGAGATTGGTGGAAAAACAGGGACTGCACATATCGTTGAAAAAGGAAAGTATGTTAAAAAATACAACACAGCATTTATGGGCTTTGCTAATGACGCAAAAAACAGATACTCTATTGGTGTTGTTGTAATTCAACCTAAAAAGAGTCAGTTTGCATCACAAACTGCTGTTCCTGTTTTTAAAAAAGCAGTTGAAATTATGATAGAGGATGGCTATTTAACGCCATCACTACAACCAGATGTTGTCAAGAAGTCGAGTAGTTCCCACAAGAGCCTCCACTAAAACGATACTATTTCCTAACTCTATCTCTTCTATAAGTTCAAAATCACGGTTGAGTATCTCAACATAGCCTATCTCTAAAGGTTTTAAAATCTCTCTCATCTCCTCTTTAATACTTTCACATTCAACTCTGTTTTGACTGACCATTTTTGATGCATGATAGAGTGAAGCAGATATTTTCAATGCTTCACGTCTCTGCTCTTTTGTTAAATAAACATTACGACTACTAAGGGCTAAACCATCACTCTCTCTTACCGTATCAATAGGAACAATCACCACATTCATAAAAAGCTGTTTTACCATAAGTGTTATAAGGTTTAACTGCTGTGCATCCTTTTTACCAAAGTAAGCAAAATCAGGATTAACAATATTAAAAAGTTTATTAACAACTGTTAACACACCATTAAAATGCCCAGGTCTTGTAGCACCTTCTAACACAAATCCTCTCACATTTGGTGCATGTATAAGAAGTTCATCTTCCCCATATATCTCCTCTTTTTGCGGTAGAAATATTATATCTACACCAGCTAACTCACATATCTTTTTATCTGCTTCATCACGTGAAGGGTACTTCTCTAAATCTTCCCCTGCCAAAAACTGTGTAGGATTTACAAAGATAGAGACTACGACTAACTCACACTCCTCCCTTGCCTTTTGTATCAAGGAGAGATGACCATCATGGAGTGCACCCATGGTTGGAACAAATCCAACTATTTTTTTCTGCTTTTTTATCTGCTCTTTTAACTCTAATGCAGTGGATATAATCTTCATTTTAAGCCTCATTTATATATAATCGCAATTATACAATAATTGAAAATATATGGATAAACTTTATGGATAACTACGAATATACAGAACTTTTAAAAAATATAAGTTTAAAAATGAAAAATATAGCTGGTGTTGTAGAGCCTCAAAAGATAGAGAAAAGACTCTTAGAGATAGAAGAACTAGAGAATAATCCAGAGTTTTGGAATGATGCAAAAAATGCGGCTGCTGTGCAAAAGGAGAAAACACAACTCTCAAGAAAACTAGAGAAGTTTAGAATTGCCAATAGTGCTGTTGAGGATGCTCACGAACTCTATGCTATGTCTAAAGAGGAGAATGATGAAGAGTCCCTTCAAGCTCTTTATGATGATGCGTCAAATCTAGAAGAGCAGATTCGAAGTATGGAGATAGAAGTACTTCTAAGTGGAGAGAGTGATGCAAATAACGCCATTCTTTCCATACACCCTGGCGCTGGTGGAACAGAGTCTCAAGATTGGGCACAGATGCTTCTTAGAATGTATAAAAGATGGGCTGAAAGACGAGGCTTTAAAGTAGAAGTTCTTGATTATCAAGCAGGAGAGGAAGCAGGGATTAAAGATGTTTCAATCATCATAAAGGGTGAAAATGCTTATGGCTACCTCAAAGTAGAAAACGGCATCCATAGACTCGTTCGTATATCTCCTTTTGACTCAAATGCCAAACGTCATACCTCTTTTAGTTCAGTGATGGTCTCACCTGAGATTGATGACGATATAGATATA
>Ga0256843_1001476_pt1 | contig 18534 bp, 14 predicted proteins | sample AlvinellametaG_FD_191572 | JGI IMG/M metagenome (GOLD analysis project Ga0256843, IMG submission 191572) | Pompeii worm associated microbial communities from hydrothermal vent at the East Pacific Rise, Pacific Ocean - Alvinella | ecosystem: Host-associated > Annelida > Integument > Unclassified ... | reverse complement strand
TCTTCGCTGTGGAGAGGTTCTTTTTAAGTGCTTGTAGCTCTTTTATATCATCACTGATGTAAGCGATTTTATTATCTAACTCTTTAATACTAAGTCCGATATAGTCAGCTTTTGCATGGTAAGGTTTATTAGACTCTAGCACCTGTCGTACATAATTTTTGAACCACTCTATCTTATCACTATTGATATTTTCTATCTCTGTTTGAAGTCTATAGTTTGTCATTTTCATAATATTATCTCCTTATGCAGCTTGTGCCATTTGTGGCTGTTTTATAAATGCAATTTTCTCTGCTATATCCCATAGACCTTGATTTACTTCGACATCTTTACTGATTGATGTTATCTCTCTTGAGGTAAAGGCTCTTCCTGTATCTTTATTTGTACCTGAGATATTGCCACGAAGTAGATTCTCTTGTATAACATTTAGAACTGTGTAGAGATCATCTTTTGTGTCTTCATCTCTGTGAGGAATGAGTAGGTCTGTATGGTTTACTTGTAGGTGTTTTTCAAATCGTAGTGGTATAGAGAGTTTAGCAAATGTTTCTTGCTCTTGTTGAGTCAGCTCTATAGACTCAAAAGTTTGTATCTTTTGCATCAGTTTAGGTTTTATAGCTGTGATATTTGCAACAGCATTAACTACATCGTTTTCTCTTTCACCAAGGTGTTTAATTTTATAGCTCTCAAAGACACTATCTCCGATAACTAAACCATTACTACAGACAAATCTATAGATACCTGCTGAAATACTAAAACTTTTACTTCTATCGTGAGAGTTAAAGAGTAAAAGCTCAACTGCGTTTTCATGTGGAGTTAAGAGATCGTCAAAGTGACGAAATCTTACTAAATGTTGCTGATACCCTTGTTTATCATCATCTCTTACACTCGCTTCACTCACAGATACTGGATACCAATTATTAGCTCGTATCTCTTCTATAACCTCAATAGTTGGGATAAAGTGATATTTTTCACTCACTTCAAAGTGTGGTTCCTCTGTAAAGAGTGCTGGGGCTTGTTGTTTTAACTGTTCATTTGTTAGTGGAAATTGTGACATGGTGGTTTCCTTTTATTATATACTAGTTGATACTCTGAGAGTAAGTTTTTAATCACTACACGCTTCTTTTAAAGCTGTTCCTAATGCTATTGCAATTGTCAATACACTACATGCTGATGCCATTGTTTTTTTTCCTTTTGTTAGATTTTTATATTTTGGTGGACTTACTTTAGTAAGCGACAGATAATATTTTTTGGGATAGTACATACATCCCAATTTCTGTTGTCATATACTTTCATATTGTGTTCTCCTTTTGAGAAGTAAATTAAAGCGAATGAGTAATTGTGTACTCTTGCTATATTAATAATATATGTTTGAAATTTTTTCGAAATAAATTTTTAGTCTGATATTTACTACTTGACTATTAGAATAAAAAAAGATACAATTTGATAGTTTAGTAAGAATCAGACTAAAAAGGAATAAGTATGAAACATGTAGATTTGTTAGATAGGTTAAGAAAATTAAATTTAGTACAAGAACAAGCAATTGAACTTTATTACCTGCTAAAGGCATGGAAAATTCTTTCTATAGAAGATATTGAAGATGAACAACTGCGATACAACACATTCTTTAATAAAAAGGTTGAATCCAAAAAAATGCTTAAAAGTTTTGAAGAGTTAGCTAAGAAACATAAAGTATTTCAATACTATCTTGAGCAAAACAGTAATATTTTAAAAATAGACTCTGATATTTTGGCATTACTCTACAACATCGTAGAAGATGAAGATATATCACTCTCTATAAATGATGCCTTTTTTAGTCAAAAAAATTACCGTGATTTCTCTTTGTCATATGAGTTAGCAGATCTAAGTGTTAAACTTATTACTACAGATGATAAAAAACTTTATGTTCCTTTTACGAATGGCTTTACACATAGCTATGTTACAGATATACAAGTATGTATGGAATCTGATAATATACATAATGCTTTTATTGCTGAACTTATCAAAATTATAGAGAACAAAGATTTAGATTTTAGACTAAGCGATCCTTTAAGTAATCCATCTTTTATAAATCTCAATGCTCCACACTTATTAGAGCAGTTTGAAGCAGTTATCTCTTTTCCTCCATTTGGAAGAAGAGTAAAAAAGGACTTCTCTGCTGATAAATTTAACCGTTTTAAATTTCATAGAGGGATAAATTTAGAGATAGCGTATTTTGAGCATATACTCTCTCAATGTTCTAAAAAAGCTGCTGTTTTAATGCCTGTAGGGTTTAGTTTTCGTGGAGGAAATGAAGAGAGGTTTAGAAAGTATCTTATCGAAAAAAATCTTATTGAAGCAGTGATACAGCTTCCATCAAACATGTACAATGCTACATCTATAGAGAGTACTCTTTTTATAATAAACAAGCAAAAAGAGAATGAAAATGTACTCTTTATAAGCTTAAAAGATAAGCAGTTTGTAGATAAGAAATCAAGAAAAATTATTTTAGCAAATATAGATAGGGTAGTAGATATTTATAAAGAAAAACAAGAGATAGAAAACATCTCTATACTTGTAAAGAATGAACAAATTGCAACAACTAACTACTCACTTGGGGTAGATAGATATGTAATCTCGGCAGAAGCAAAAAAATTACAAGAAATTCTTTCCAATTACAGAACTATTCCATTAGAAAATATTGCAGAAGTAAGACGCTCTCAACTCTTTAAAAACGAAGAAGAAGGTAAAGAAGTATATGAACTTTCACCAAGTGACTTTGCAAAAGCTGGTTTTACTATGGAGGGTGGAAAGTTGAAAAAGATAGGAGAACAATACACTAGATACCTAACTTATAAACTTCAAGCTTTTGATGTGCTTGTTAGTACAAAAGGCACTATTGGTAAAGTAGCAATAATTGGCGAGATAAGTGAACCTATAGTCGCTTCACAAGCTTCACAGGTCATTCGCCTTGATGATAAGAACAAGGCTATTGAATTATATATGTTTTTAAAATCAAATCTTGGTCAAGCTCTTTTAAAGCAACTTACCGTTGGCTCTTCTATGCCACAAATTAGTACTAATGATATAAAAAAGATGCCTATACCACAGCTTAGTCAAGATGAACAGAAAAAAGTTTTATTAAACTTTAAAAGTGAAATAAAACTGTATAATGAAATAAAAAAATTACAAGAAACTATAAAACAAATTCACAGCAACTTTTTAGGAGAAAATAAATGAATCAAGCAGCACACAACAAATTAGTAAACTTTATATGGTCAATTGCAGATGATTGTTTAAGAGATGTATATGTTAGAGGTAAATACAGAGATGTAATTTTACCAATGGTAGTTTTACGAAGGCTTGATGCTCTGCTTGAACCTACAAAAGAAGCTGTACTTGAAGAGTTGAGATTTCAAAAAGAGGATTTGGGTGTAACTGATATAGCAGATATGGATATGGGTTTAAGAGATGCGAGTGGATATGTGTTTTACAACACTAGCAAATGGACACTTCAAAAACTTTATGACACAGCTACAAACTCTACACAAATGCTTGAAGCAAACTTTACAGAATACCTGAATGGATTTAGCCAAAATGTCCAAGAGATAATTGAGAAATTTGAGCTAAAAGCAAAAATTGCCAAAATGGCAGATAAAGATGTTCTGCTTGATGTACTAGAGAAGTTTACATCTTCATATATTAACCTTACAGACCAAGAAGCGATAGATCCTGATGGTAAAAAGCTTCCACCACTTACAAACCTTGGTATGGGGTATGTGTTTGAAGAGCTAATACGAAAGTTTAATGAAGACAACAACGAAGAAGCAGGAGAGCATTTTACCCCTAGAGAAGTTATTGACTTGATGACTCACATAGTATTTGACCCAATTAAAGATAATCTACCATCAGTTATGACTATCTATGATCCAGCATGTGGAAGTGGAGGAATGCTAACTGAGTCTCAAAATTTCATAAAAGATTCAAATGGTGAGATAAGAGCAAGTGGAGATGTATATCTTTATGGAAAAGAGATAAACGATGAAACCTATGCTATTTGTAAATCAGACATGATGATAAAAGGCAACAATCCTGAAAACATTAAACATGGATCAACTTTAGCTATTGATGAGTTTGCAGGAAATAAATTTGACTTTATGCTTTCCAACCCTCCTTATGGTAAGTCCTGGGCAACAGATCTGAAATATATAAAAGATGGTAAAGAGATAATTGACCCTCGTTTTATAGTAAAACTCAAAGATTACTGGGGTAAAGAAGCTGATGCTGATGCAACTCCAAGAAGTAGTGATGGACAGTTACTCTTTTTAATGGAGATGGTAAACAAGATGAAACCAACATCTTCAAGCCCTATAGGTAGCCGTATAGCTTCAGTTCATAATGGGAGTAGCCTTTTTACAGGGGATGCAGGTGGTGGAGAGAGTAACATAAGAAGACACATAATAGAAAATGATTTACTAGACTGTATTATTCAGCTACCAAACAACCTTTTTTACAATACAGGTATTACAACTTATATATGGATGATTTCTAACAACAAAGCAGAGCATAGAAGAGGCAAAGTACAACTTATAGATGCAAATGACCTCTACTCAAAACTTAGAAAAAATCTTGGAGATAAAAACTGTGAACTCGAAGCAAAGCATATCTCAAAAATTATGGAAGTATATAAAAGATTTGAAGAGTCTGATGAAGAGCTAGATGGTCGAAAAATAGCCTCTAAAATCTTTGAAAATAGCGACTTTGGATACTACAAAGTAAATATTGAACGACCAAAAAGGTTGAAATCTCAATTCAGAAATGAACTTATAGAAACACTTAGGTTTGATAAAGCTATAGAAGAGCCTATGAGATGGTGTCTTGAAGAGTTTGACGATGAGTGCTACATAGACATCACTAAGCATAAAAAAGCTATAGAAGAATACCTAGATAAAGAAGATATAAGCCTAAATGCTAAACAGAAAAAAGCACTCACTTCAAAAGAGACTTGGGCAAAGCATAAAAAGTTAGTAGATACTACATTTATGTTAAAAGAAAAAATTGGTATAGATGAGTATGATGACTTTAATATATTTAAAAGTGAAGTAGAAAAAGTTCTCAAAGAGCAAAAAATCAAATTAAGTCCAGCAGAGAAAAACGCAATATTAAATGCTGTGTCTTGGTATGATAAAAATGCTAAAAAAGTCATTAAAAAAGTATCGAAAATAAGTGGTGAAAAGCTAGAAAAACTACTTGATCATTTAGGTTGTAAAGAGGAAGAACTTGGTAGTTTTGGTTACTACAAAACTGATAAAGAAAATGAATATATAGAATATGAAAGTGATACAGATTTAAGAGATAGTGAAAATATCCCTTTAAAAGATGAGATTCACGACTACTATCTTAGAGAAGTAAAGCCACATGTAGAAGAAGCTTGGATAAATCTTGATAGTGTAAAGATAGGCTATGAGATAAGCTTTAACAAATATTTTTACAAACATAAACCACTAAGAAGCATAGAAGAAGTAACAGCGGATATTTTAGAGCTTGAGAAACAAAGTGAAGGTCTTATAAAAGAGATATTAGGACTTAATGATGAGTAGGTTAGAAAAGTATCCAAAATATAAAGATAGCGGAGTTGAATGGCTTGGAGAGATTCCTGAGGGGTGGGACGTTAAAAAACTTAAATTTCTTGGAAAAATATATGCGGGTCTAACAGATAAAAAAGGGAATGATTTTAGCAAAGAAAAAGAAAAAAGTTTTGAGCCTTTTATTCCTTTTACAAATATTTTTAATAATGTGGTTATTAATGATGATGAGCTTCAATATGTTAGAATTAAAAAAAATGAATATCAAAATATTGTTCAAAAAGGGGATATTCTTTTTTTAATGAGTAGTGAAACATTGGAAGATATTGGGAAAACTGCATTATATAATAGCAATACAAAAGTATTTTTAAATTCATTTTGTAAAGGCTTCAATGTTAAACAAGAAACAATAAATAGTTATTTCTTAAACTGGTTACTTCAAAGTAACGGATATAGAACATATTTTTCTATTGTTGGTCGCGGATTTACAAGAATCAACATTAAACAAGATTATGTAAATAATCTTTTAACTATTTTGCCTCCAAAACAAGAACAAACCAAAATCGCCAACTATCTCGACAAAAAAACAGCTCAAATAGATAATTCTATTTCTTTAAAAGAACAGATGATAAAACGACTAAAAGAGCGACGACAAATCCTTATTAATGATGCTGTAACAAAAGGACTAGACAAAAATGTCAAGATGAAAGATAGTAGGGTTGAATGGTTAGGAGAGATACCTAAACATTGGGAAGTATTACCAGGGTTTCGAGTTTTTGCAGAAAATAAAACAAAAAATACGGGAATGATAATGGAGCAAGTTTTATCACTAAGTTATGGAAAAATTGTCATTAAACCAAAGGAAAAATTGACAGGACTTGTCCCAGAATCGTTTGAAACCTATCAAATAGTTAAACCTGGAGATATTATCATTCGATGTATGGATCTTCAAAATGATCAAACGAGCCTTAGAACAGGTATTGCAAGAAATAATGGGATTATTACTAGTGCATATTTGAATTTGAATGTCATTGATGACTTTAATTCAGAATATTTACATTACTATTTACATGTGTTAGACATTACAAAAGTACTCTATAAATTTGGTACAGGATTGAGACAGAATTTAAGCTATTGGGATTTTAAAAGATTACCTATACTTGTTCCCTCTCAAGAGGAACAAAAGGAAATTGTTAGGTTTATTGAAACTCAAATAAGAAAGATAGATAGCAGTATAATGTTACAACAAAAACAAATAGAAAAACTAAAAGAGTATAAAACTACTTTGATAGATAGTGTAGTAACTGGAAAGGTAAGAGTATCATGAGCGAAATATATTTTTATAAAGGTCAAAAAAACATTATAGATGAGAAACAAGAAGATGTTGCAATTGAAGAGATCCAAAAAGAACTTCTTCAAGTTTTTGATGTGAAGAATCTATCTTTTTTGTTTGGTGCTGGATGTTCTTCTCATGTAGAGGATGGTACTGAACTCGGTATTCCAGTGATGGCACCTATGGCAAAAGAGTACTATGATACTCTGGAACCAGATGATAAAACTTATCTTAAAGATACCATCAAGATTAATATTACACATGATATATACAACAAAAATTTAGAAAAGTTTTTAGAGGTACTATTTAGCTATAAGTACCTTATGGAGTGTAGAAACGATAAAGATGAGTTAGAAAAAGTACAAGCTCTTATCCAAAAGACAAAAGAGTTTATATTTGGAAAATGCACTAACAAGTATAATAGCGTTGTAGGTACATATGAACAGTTTTACAAAAAATTAGTTTATAGAGACAAAAACTTAACTAAAACAAATATATTTACAACAAATTATGACCTTTTTAACGAACGAGCATTAGACCAACTTGGTATCATTTTTTCAAATGGATTTTCAGGAGTAATTGACAGATACTTTAACCCAGCTGTATTTAATTATGCTTTTGCCGAGCAGATGGATTTAAGCAATAACAAATGGAATGTAATAGACAACTTTGTCTATCTTTATAAACTACATGGTTCAATAAGTTGGATAGAAGATGAAAATACAAAGCACTTGTTTAAAATCAAAGAGCTTCAAGAACCAGTTATGGATGATAGAAATGTAATGATATATCCTACACCAGTAAAACAAAATGCAAGTTTTGGATCGCCTTACTCAGATTTATTTAGAGAATTCCAAAAAAAGCTTATGCTAAGTAATAACATCCTTATTACTGTAGGCTATAGTTTTAGTGATGAACATATAAATAACTTGATTTATCAAGCTTTGACTATACCTGCCTTTAGATTAATAATCATAGGTAATGTAGAAGCTAAAAATATTAAAAAACTTTTTGAACTAAATGACCCTCGTATTTGGATTATTGGAGAAAAAGAACATTGGGAAGATGATGGTACTTTAACAAACACACCAATACATTTTTTCAAAAGATTTGTAGAAGAGATGCTGCCAAGTATAGATCAGGAAAATATCGAAAAGAGTGTGCAAAAGGTACTAGATAATCTCTTTACACAACAAGAACAGGTGCCAAACGATGATAGTTGATGATAAAAAAAGGGTTATTGGAAAAATAGTTTCTATAAACTCTGATCGTTTTACAGTAGAGCTTTTGAGTGGTATTAAAAATTTCAATGTTAATGGATATGATGATATCCACTATTTTGCACAGATAAATAGTTATGTAATCGTGCCTTATCAGAATTATTATATTGTCTCTGAAGTAGTAAGTGTTCGGGAAAAAGATACAAGTTTAATGGCGAATAGTGCTAAAGAGCAAGAACTAAATAAAGTATATTCTACTAAATATCTTGAAGTTTTACCTATAGGAACTATTAATAAAGAGAAATTCATTTTTGGTGCATCAGTCTATCCTACACTCTATAGTGATGTGCTTTATATTAAAGATAATGAACTTGACCTTATTTTTAATACAAAAGATATTGAAGAAAAAGTTGGAGAATCAGAAGACACAAGATTACTTGCCTTAGAAATAGGACGATCTGCTATTTTTCAAGATTATAATATTAAGATTAAAATAGACAATTTTTTTGGTGGACATTCAGCTGTTTTGGGAAATACAGGAAGTGGAAAATCATGTACTATTTCTTCGATGATTCAAACACTCTTTAAAAAGAAAGATTTTTCAGCAATTGGCGCTAGTTTTATTTTCTTTGATGTAAATGGAGAGTATAAAAAAGCCTTTGAAAAACTTCCTGATATTAATAGTGATATTGAAATCTACTATACAAGTTTAGAAGATGAAACCAACCCCTTTAAACTTCCTCAACATTTGATGAATGTTGAAGAGTGGGAACTTCTTTTAAATGCAAGTGAAAAAGCACAGTTACCAATATTGAGAAATGCATTGAATATTGCTAGTTTACTTAGTAAAAGTTCAGCAGATGGAGACTCTAAAAAAATATTGAATCATATTAAAGCCATATGTATAGAGATGGTATTAAATGGAGAAGGAAATGATACAAATAAGCACAATACAATAAAATCTATTTTTAGAAGCTTCCCTACAGATGATTTTAATTTAAGCACCACACATTCTAGTAAACCTACATTTAGCTTTAAAGATAGTTATAAAAAAACACATACTGAAAACTATAATATTGAAAATTGTATTACACTTTTTTTTGCATCAATGCAAAATAGCGATGGAGTAAAAGAGATAATTAACGATAAAGGATTCATTCAACAAGATGGTATTAAGCTATTTGAAAGTTCTGAAATTGAACCATTTGAGTTTAATTTATTAGGACAAGCATTGGAGTTAGCTATCCTTTATGAAGAAGCTCATGGCAATAATCAAATACGAAATTACTGTGCATCTTTAATAACTCGATTTAAAAGTTTAGAGAATAGAGAGGATTTTGATTTTATAAAACAAGAAATATCAATTAGTGCAGATGAATATGTAAATAAATTTTTCGGTCTTGATGAATCTAAAAAGAAAACACAAATAACAATTATTGATTTAAACTCAGCAGAAGATGAAATTGTAGAGATTGTTTCTTCTGTTTTAACTAGATTGTTTTTTGATACTTTACGACAAGCTAATCCTAGGAATCAATTTCCAGTAAATTTAGTGTTAGAAGAAGCCCATAGATATATTGCCTACGATTCTAAAAGAACATTTTTAAGAGCTAATCAAATATTTGATAGAGTAGCAAAAGAAGGTCGTAAATATGGTTTATTTTTCACTATATCTTCACAAAGACCTAGTGAATTATCTAAAACAGTATTGTCTCAATGTAATAATTTTATTGTGCATCGCATACAAAATCCAGATGATCTTGCGCACATTAGGCAAATTACACCGCATATTTCTGAGACGACACTCAAAAAACTACCATCAATACCTACTCAGCATGCACTTATCTTTGGTAATGCGGTAAACATTCCTGCATTATTTAAAGTAAACGATGCAAATCCATTACCAAATAGTGATAATAATGAAATTAGTAAAAATTGGTTTATTAATAAAGACAGCTCAATAGGTTTGTTTAAAAATCAAGAATCATTAGAAGGAGACAGTAATGCAACTTAGTCAAGGGTCAAAAAGTTTATTAGATTTAGCAAAAAAGGCGTATGCTGGGGAGGTTATGCTTCCAGATTTTCAACGAAATTTCGTTTGGACAAGACAAGATGTAGAAGAGTTGTTAAAGTCATTATTGGAAGATATGTTTATAGGAACATTTTTAGTTCATAATGTAGAACCTAGTAATCCACCATTTAAAACAATAGCTATAGAGGGAGCAAAGCTTGTCAATCCAGATTTTCGTGCAAACTCCAGTTTATTGATTCTCGATGGACAGCAGCGTTTAAGTTCATATTTTTATGCTCTTTATTGTCCTGATACATCTTTGAAAAATGTATCAAATCCTTATAAATTTTTTATTGATATAGAAGAACTTCTTAATGACAATATAGATGATGCTGTATTTAGTTGGTCAAATTATTATAGAAAATACAAAGCACTTCTTGATGATAATGATGAATACGATATGCAAATACTAAGAAAAGAGAAATTGATTCCCCTTTCTTTTTTAAAAGAAGATTTCACAGAAATTTGGTATGAATATTATAAAAGTGATTACACGAAAGAAGAAGGTGAGAAAATTCGAAAATACATCAGTAATGTGATTCATTATAATGTATTAACCCTTGATGTCCCACTTGGAGAAAAACCTGAAACAATCGCTGTTTTATTCGAAAAAATAAATCGAACAGGTGTAAAACTATCTGTTTTTGATCTTCTTACAGCTAGACTCTACAAGTTTCTTAATCTGAGAGAAGAATGGGAAGAAAGTTTTGATAACTATGAGAACATTCGAAACTTTGCTTTAGGAAATAAACGAGATACAACAGTTCCATATTATTTTATTCAAGCAATTGCATTATATGAAGGTTTGAGTATCAAGGCTAGAGATATGCTTAAAATTGATAAAAGTCATATCAATCAGGAAATATGGGCAGAAACTGCAAAAATATTTGATTCAGCAGTTTTAAAAAGACTACTTGACAAAAATGAATATGGTGTAGGTGATATTAATAAATGGCTTCCGTATAAGCCAATGTCAGTTGTCATGCTAGCTCTTTTTAAAAATGACAAAAGAGATATTCAAAAAATTAACTATTGGTATTGGTCTTCTGTTTTTAGCGAAAGATATGCAGGCTCAACAGAATCAAAACTCACAAAAGACTATAAAGAGCTTTTGAAGTGGTTTGAGAATGATGAAAAGATACCTGAAGTAATAGTAGAAATGCGTAACATATTATATAAAACTTTTACAATTAAAGATAAAAAGTATGCAGGAAATTCAGTTTACAAGGGTGTTTTTAATCTTTTATTTATGCAGGATGCAAAAGATTTCTATGAAAATGATAAGTTAAAGTTCTCTACAGATGCATTAGATGATCATCATATCTTTCCGAAAAAGTTTTTGGAAAACAAAGGGGTTGAAGTAGATTGGGATACAGTAGCCAATAGAACACTTATAGGTTCACGGACAAATAAAAAAATATCAAAGAAAGCTCCTGCTGTGTATCTTAAAGAAATGTTAGCAAGTAATAACAATGATGAATCTGCAGTTAAATCTATTTTGGACAAACATTTTATCGACGAAGAAATATATAATATTCTAAAGTCTGTAACACAAGATAGTACAAAAGAGGAGATTACTACTGCATTTAACATATTTATAGATAATCGAGAAAAGCTTATTCAGCAATACATTGCTGAACTTATTGGTTATCAAGAAGAGGAGAAATGATGCCAAGTAGCACAAACGAAGAAGCATTAGAGAGCAATATTGAAAAATCTCTGCTAGAGCAAGGGTTTATAAAAGGTTTCAATAGTGATTTTAACAAAGAGTATGCTATTGATGAGAAGATATTTTGGGATTTTTTAGAATCTACTCAAGCAGATGAATTAGACAAACTTAAAAGGGATTCTAACTATAAGTTAAAAGTAATCCAACGACTTGATAAGATGATAAAAAAGTATGGAATACTAAAGATTCTTAAAAAAGGTCTTGATGTAGAAGATGCTCACTTTACTCTTTTTTATGTCGCACCATTAGCTTCAAGTGGAGATGAAATAAAAAAACGATTTACTTCAAATCAATTTAGTGTCACACGACAAATAACTCACTCAACTGCCAATCCACTTCTTGAAATTGATATGGTTATTTTTATTAATGGTCTGCCAATTATTACAATGGAGCTAAAAAACCAATGGACAGGTCAAAATGCCAGATTTCACGGTATCAAACAATACAAAGAAGATAGAGATCCAAAAGAGACACTTCTAAACTTTGCTAGATGTATTGTACACTTTACTGTAGATACCGATGAAGCATTTATGACAACTAAGCTAGAAGGTGCTAAAACTTTCTTCTTACCATTTAACAAAGGAAACAATCACGGAGCTGGAAATCCAGTCAATCCAAACGGACATAAAACAGCTTATATTTGGGAAGAGATATTTAGTAAATTATCTTTGGCAAATATTATCCAACACTTTGTGAGACTTGGAGGAAAAGAGAGTGATAAGTTAAATAGTAGAACACTCTTTTTTCCAAGGTATCATCAGCTTGATGTTGTAAGAAAGCTTATAGCAGATATATCTCAAAATGGAGTCGGTAAAACATACCTTATACAACACAGTGCAGGAAGTGGAAAATCAAACTCTATCACTTGGAGTGCTTATCAGCTTATTGAAACATACTACAAAGATGAAGAGACACCTCTGTTTAACAGTGTAATTGTTGTAACAGATAGAAAACTACTTGATAAACAACTAAGAGAAAATATAAAAAGTTTTAGCGAGATAAAAAACATAGTTGCACCTGCATATAGTTCAAGTGAGCTTAAAACAAGTCTTGAAAATGGTAAAAAAATCATTATAACTACTATTCAAAAATTTCCATTTATAGTTGACGGCATAGCAGATCTTAGTGATAAAAGATTTGCAGTGATTATTGATGAAGCTCATTCAAGTCAGAGTGGAACAGCTCACTCAAAGATGAATGAAGCGATGGGTAAAAAAGATTATGATGAAGAGATGGATGCACAAGACATTGTTTTAGAAATAATGAAAAGTAGAAAAATGAAAGGTAATGCTTCTTACCTTGCATTTACAGCAACACCTAAAAATACAACTCTTGAAAAATTTGGAACAAAACAAGAAGATGGAAGTTTTAAACCATTTCATCTTTACTCTATGAAACAGGCTATAGAAGAAGGATTTATTCTTGATGTACTTGCAAACTATACAACATATAAAAGCTACTATGAGATAGAAAAATCAATAGAAGATAATCCGCTCTTTGATACAAAAAAGGCTCAAAAAAAATTAAGAAGTTTTGTAGAGAAAAATCCATCTACCATAGCTACAAAAGTTGATATTATGTTAGAGCATTTTATCAACAATGTAGTGAAAAAGAAAAAGCTCAAAGGTAAAGCGAAAGGTATGGTTGTAACTTCTAATATTGAAACAGCAATAGTATATCACCAGGCTATCGTTAAAAAGCTAGAAGAACTTGGAAATCCTTTTAAAGCGATTATCGCATTTTCAGGAAAAAAAGAGATAAAAGGTATTGAATATACAGAAGATAGTATAAACAATTTTGCATCTAAAGACATTCCAGAAAAATTTGATAGTGATGAGTACAGATTACTTGTTGTTGCAAACAAATTTCTTACAGGGTTTGACCAGCCAAAACTATGTGCTATGTATGTGGATAAAAAATTACAAGGAGTATTAGCAGTACAAGCACTATCTAGACTTAATCGTTCAGCTCCAAAATATGGTAAAAAAACAGAAGATCTCTTTATCCTTGACTTTTATAATAAAGTCGAGGATATTAAAGCCTCTTTTGACCCATTTTATACCTCTACAACTCTTAGTGAAGCTACAGACATAAATGTTCTTCATGAGCTTAAAAGCACACTTGATGATATAGGTATTTATGAACAAAGTGAAGTAGATGAGTTTTTTGAAAAGTATTTTAAAGGGGTAGATGCAAGTAAACTCTCACCTATCATAGATAAAGCAGCTAATAGATTTAATAATGAACTTGAACTCGATGATGATGAAAAACCAGACTATAAAATCAAAGCTAAACAGTTTGTAAAAATATATGGACAGATGAGTTCTATTATGCCTTATGAAATTATTGGTTGGGAAAAGCTATTTTGGTTTTTGAAATTTTTAATACCAAAACTTATTATAAAAGACCCTGATAAAGATAAGCTTGATGAACTACTAAACTCTGTTGATTTATCTACTTATGGCTTAGAAAGAGTAAAACTTGGTGTAAATATAGGACTTGATGAAAGTGGAGCAGAACTTGAACCACAAAACCCAAACCCTAGAGGAGCACATGGAGGAGATGAAGAAAAAGACCTACTTGATAGCATAATTGAAAGTTTTAATGAAAAATGGTTTCATGGTTGGGAAGCTACACCGCAAGAGCAAAGAGTGAAGTTTATACACCTAATGGATAAAGTAAAAACTCACAACGATTATAAATCAAAGTATGAAGATAACAAAGATCAATACACGAGAAGATTAGCCCTTGAAAAAATGGTAGCTGAAATTATGAATGCTGAGAGAAGAAAAGAGTTAGAGCTTTATAAACTATTTGCAGGTGATGAAGCATTTAGAGCAGGTATGTTAGATAGTTTTGAGAGAGCTTTGAGTATACAATAAAGGCAAGAAAAAAATGAACTTATTATATTCTATCTCTAATTATATGTAAAACAGTGGATTGATAATGAAAAAGCACGAACAATATTTAGAAGTTTTAAAAACGTTTGATGATTTTGCTACATTAAAAGAATGGGCAATAAGATTTATTGAAACCTATCCAAATGATAGTAAAGATGAAGACAAAGTAAAAATAAGAAAAGTGGAAAAAAGCATTTCATCTTTATTATCCACTGGTAAATGGTCAGGTCTATTACTTATAGATAAGAAAACAAAGCCTCAGAAGATAAAGTTAATCACTAAAGATAATAGTGAAATTAGCGAAACTCAACATATTGCAAAAAGCACTAAAGGTGTTAAGTCTATAAATTTTAAACTTCTTATGAATGATTTAAAATACTTTTCAAACGATGAACTACTTAATAGAGATAGATATTCTCACTTTGAAAATAACGTAGATTTTATTGGATATCGAGAATATATTGCTTTTGAAATGGCCAGAAGAAATAAAAATGTTACTACTATATCACAAAAACTAGATTATATTGACAAGATTATAGAAAAATATCCATGTTCAGATGATTTTAGAAATTGGTTTCGTGGAATTGAAGATTGGGAATATAAATTTGCAGGAGATCCTCCTGAATTAATAGTTAATTCAGAGCAGAAAAAAAAATATATTGTTATTGCCAAACTACCAATAAGTGAATTTATGCAAGAAATAGATTTTTTAAATATAAAAGAGTGTAGTAATGAAAAAACAGAAGATGTTATTTCCTTAAAAATTATGGCTGATTACCTTCAAGACGAACTTATAAAAAACTATCATATTTATAAAGATGGTTACTATTTTATAAAAGACAATAATTATTTTGATCCATATGAAGTGATAGATTTAGACTCTACATTTAAATATAACTTCAATACTTATCCTTTAGAGGATGAACTAAAATCAGTTATAGATACCTTGATAAATCGTAAAGCAGAGAATATGAAACAAACTGCAGATATGTTTTTTATGTATGACTATTACCAGAGTAGAAAACAAGATGACAATTTAATCTTTTATGCACAAGATCTTAAGTTTGAACTAACAAAATATCATGGCATTAAGATAGAAGGCTTCGATGAGAGATTTAGTTATGATTATTGTTTAAAACATTATGAAAAATTTAAAAATTTAAACGCTAGTTTTTATGTTGTAGAACGAACAATTAGCGATAAAATAGAAATTATGAAAAAGTTTATAGATCAAGAACTATATAAATATATATTGTTTTATTAAGTTCTTTCAACATATACGGATATTGTCTTAAGAAAAAAATATTTCGATACCTCAGTTTAGAATTATCATATTATTTCAATACTTTAATATTGAAAGGATATAAAATGTTTTTTGATGAAAATGATAATAAAATAGATAAAAAGTACTATACTGATTATCTACTAAAAAAATACAAAAAACTAGGTCTTACAAGAAAAGAAACTGCTAATGAGTTAGGTATTAGCCTATCATTTCTTGACAAACTTTTAAGAGAGGGTGCAGGACTACCAACATATAAAAAGATTGGCAGTTCTCAAAAGCCTAGAATAGTGTTTCCTATAGACTCTGTAGCTAATTTTATGGTATTAAATCAAATATGAAAAAATATAAGCAAAGTATAAATTTTGCACATTACAACTATTTTAATAATTACACAATAGAAATACTCAATCTTTTACCAAGTGCATTTGTAGCACTTTCTAGTGTGTGTAAAGTTAAAGAACTATTATCAGGATTTAAAAGTCTATTTACAACTGCACGACTTGTTTTCATCATCTGTGCCATTTTACTTTTAGTAATATTTTGAGCTTTCATTTCTTGCTCTAATTGATATGCAATAACCCTTTTAATAGCTATATCATTAACTTCTTCATAAATACCATCTTCTTGCAAAAATTCGTTAAAATCACTTCCTATATGCTTGTTACTCATCACATTCTCCTTCATCAAGTTTTTTACGTCGTTCAATTGCTGTATTTTTCTCTTTTTCTGGTAACTTTTGATCTTTTTTAATAAAAGCATGTAAAAGAATCATACAATCTTTATGTATTGTAAAGATTACCCTCGAGACTTTATCACTAGCTAATTTACTTCTGACTTCCCACAATTTATACTTTGCATCCACTTTTCTAACTAAAGGCATACCAATAGGGAAACCATATTCAACAGTCTGAATATCAGCTCCTACAATTTTTCTATCTTCCTTATCAAGTGTAAATAACCAATCTCTAACTGGTTCATTGCCATTTTCACTTTTAAAAAATCTAACAGCAATTATTTTTTCCATATATAACCTTAATTATTAAATTATTGTATCAAAAAAGATACATCTTGTCAATGCTTTAATTTATCTTACACATTTCGATGTTTCTCATATTTTTTAAATACTTAAAATGTGTTTTGTATACCAATTCCATTATGTATATAAACTGTCTAAGGCATTTTGTGTACCCTCATTGAGTTCTACTTTAGTGTATCTTTCTGTCATTTGCAGTTTACTGTGGCTCATTAGCTTTTTTACATCCAAAATATTGACATTTGGATTTTTTACAAGATGAGTAGCAAATGTATGTCTAAAAGTATAAAATGTAACTCTATGCTTCCTATCATTACTATCAAGTCCTTGATTAAAGAGTTGATCAAGTAGTGGTTGTATTTGCCCTTTTATCCCCTCGTATGTAATAGGCTTAGTAGTTATAGTTTTAGGGTTATCAGGATGAAATATATAATCATCAGCATCTAAATCTTTTGTAGCTTCTAAAAGCTTTTGATAAAGTGAGTTTGTAAGTGGTACAGGGTATCTTTTACCTTTTTTAAGAGCTGGAAAAGTTAAAGTTCTATTTGCTATATCAAAGTCTTTCTTTTGTGTTGTAATAATTGCTTGTGGTCTAGCTCCAGTTCCTAGAGCTATTGAAACATAAAGATAAGCTTTTGGTTTATGTATAAGACAATCCAAGATATGTTTTATCTCATTTGTAGATAAAACTCTTTCTCTCTCATTTTGTGGGTCTTTTATAGATATTTTTTGTAGTGGATTACTAAGTTTTTCTAACTCTTTAAACTCTCTTATACCATAATTGATTACAGCTTTGAATGTAGCATGATAACTATTTATAGATGCTGGTTTATAGTCTTTTTTAAATCCATTTAACCATTTTTCTACAGCATCTTTAGTTATCTCCTCAACAGCCATTTTTCCAAAATATGGCTCAATCTTGTTTTTATACTTATATAAAGACTCTTTAAAAACATTTGGCTTTGCTCTGGTTTGGTAATCTTCAAAATATCTATTTGCTACTGTGTTAAGAATAAGTTTTTTTACACTTTTTCTTTTTTTAATAAAGTCTGGCTCATCACCATCTAATTTTAACTGATTTATAGTTTCTATTCTTTTACGATTTGCATATGCTTCATTTATGTTGTGAGATTGCAGCCCAACTTTCACCCACTTCTTTTTTCCATCAGTAGTTTTATATGTAAACTCAAAGACTTTATCACCATCTTCAAGTTCTCTATAATAAACACCAGTGTATTTTTTAGACTTTATTCGCTTTACCAAATGATTCTCCGTGCTACCCTATAGCTACCCTTTTTTGATATTTTTAGCTATTTTGGTACATTTTTATGGAGTCAATAGTATCTGAAGATTTGTTATAAACCCCTTAATTAAGGGGATAGTAAGGATTATGTAGTTTTGTGAA
>Ga0256843_1001475_pt1 | contig 18534 bp, 16 predicted proteins | sample AlvinellametaG_FD_191572 | JGI IMG/M metagenome (GOLD analysis project Ga0256843, IMG submission 191572) | Pompeii worm associated microbial communities from hydrothermal vent at the East Pacific Rise, Pacific Ocean - Alvinella | ecosystem: Host-associated > Annelida > Integument > Unclassified ... | reverse complement strand
TTCTCTTCTCTTATTATCGATGGTTTTATGGATGTAGAAGAGATTTATGAAGAACTCTACACAACACTGTTTGAAACGCTACTTTCAGGAATACTTACCAAAAAGTAAAAATTATCTCCACAATTTTACTTTTAAACAAACTTTTACAACCAAAAAAATAAAAGTTTGTTACTATCATTCACTAGTATATAAATATAAACCTTCAATAACTGTAATATTATAAAAATTTCCATGTAACTTTGTTATTATATATTATTAAAATAATATTACAGAAGGTAGCTCATTTGAAAACAAATAACATACTCGCAAGCTCTTTTCTTACTCTTGCACTCTTTTTAAGTGCATGTGGTGGCGGTGGGGACAGTAGTAGTTCCTCAACAACTGATGTTGGTACAGCCTCTGTTGCAATAGAGAGTGTTCCACTTGGCTCTGACAGTATTACAGACTCACTCATAAACGCACAGTGTGGTACACTTGGTGGTATTGCTATTTACAGTGGTATAGATACCAACAAAAATGGAGAGCTCGACTTAGAAGAGCGCGTTGGTGATCCTCAAGTCGTCTGTAACGGTGGTACTATTGCAGATTTTACAGCAAATGAACTACCAGCAGGAGATGAACACTGTCCTCTTGGTGGAATTGAGCTTATTGCAGGAGATCAAACGACCTACTTATGTAATAGAGAACTTGCTGCATCAACAGACTTTACACAGACATCTATTATTCGTGGAACTGTCGCTCTTCCTGCTCCCGCACCAGCTTCTCCAGATGCACCCAGTAGAGTTAGTTCAAACATGGAAGGTGGTCTCTGGTTAACAGCAGAAAAAATTCAAGCAGCTATAGACGCAGACTTAAATCCAAATGCAGCCGATACAACAACTCCTATTCCCCCTCCTGTTATTGACCCAATTAAAGTAACAGTTGGAGAGGATGGTAGTTATGTCATTCCTGATCTCCCATCTGGTGAATACTCTCTTGTCTACATAGATAGTGCAACCAATGAAGGAGAAAAGATAGAGAACATTACAGTAGCACCAGGTACTACCGTTACAAAAGACATTACACAAACAGCACCTAATGCAAGCCTGTCACTCTCTGTAAAATCTTTACAGCTTGGTTCTAGTATTGAAGATGCAACGGTAAGACTTAATGAGTTAAACCAAGTTACTACTACAAGTGCAGATGGAACCGCTGCGTTTACTGGACTTCCAGCTGGAACTTACTCTATTCGTGTTTCACAAGATGGTTATGTATCTAAATACATGACTTTTACACTTACTTCAGGTGTAGATACAAACCTTTCAACTATTGAACTCAATTCAGAAAAAGGAAGTTTAAGTGGTAAGGTTACAGCAAATGTTGTTGATGATTTAGCAAACATTATTGTCTATGCAAAAAGTGCTGATGGCTCTCTTTACACAACCCTTACAGACTCAAGTGGTAGTTACAATTTCCCTGCCCTTCCTGTTGGAGATGGTTACTCCATTTTAGCAATGGCACATGACTTTGAAGGGGCGAAAGTAAGTAATGTTACTATTAGTGCTAACCAAGAAGCTACAGTCTCTGACATTGTACTCTCCAAATACCAAACTGACTTTAACCTCGGTTCTATTACAGGTTTTGCACGTTTTAGTGACATTGAAGATCAACTCAATCATGCAGGGATTGTTGTTTCCATAGAGGGTACAGACTTTGAAGCTATTACATCAAGAGATGGTTCTTTCATACTCAACAACTTAGAACAAGGAAGCTACATCTTAAACTTTTCACACGCAACGCATTTAACACAAACACTGAGTGTGCGCGTTGTTGCAGGTGCTTCAACAGAGATGGACGATGTAGAGATGTTGGCAAGAACAGGTTCACTCATAGGAACAATTTCTTTTCCAGCTGACTTTGGTGACACACAAAATGTGAAAGTTTCTATTCAAGACTTAAATGGAAACATTGTTAAAGAGACTTTCATCAATGGTTCTGGTGACTTCATAATTAACAACATTACTATTGGAGAAAACTACATTTTACGACTCAACGGAGAAGACTTAACAGGTAACTCAATTTTATCGCAAACAGTTACCGACATCAACATCTCTGCAAATAGTGTTACAACATTAGATACACCACTTACAGTTGAGTATGTTGACCCGAACCCTCCTATCATAACAGCCATTACTTACGATGCAAATACATCTGTAAACCCTTATGGTGCACTTATGGTAAACCCATCCCTTTACGAGGTAGACTCAACAGGAAACAAAATTCTTGTTCATCCTGAGTACTTAAACTTTGTAGTCGTCGCAAGTGATGCAGATGGAGACACCATTTCCTACCAGTACAGTGTAGATGCAGGAACAATTGTTTTAACTGACAAAAACCAAATGAAATGGCTAGCTCCTGAAACAGGAGAGAGTGTTCGAGTAACATTTACAGCAACAAGTAATGCAAGAAGTACAACAAAAACTCTTGACATTGCTGTAAACCATGCACCAACAGTAACGTTAACATCACCTGAAGAGATTAACCTCAAAGATGATGCAAATATTTTAACGCAGACAAGTTTAGATATTTTCTCTTTTAGTGCTACAGCGAATGATTTTGAGGATGGTGACCTCAGTGGTAACAGCATAGAGTGGTACTCAAATCTCCAAGGGCTTATTGGAACAGGGAATACAATTCGTACAACACTCAAACCTGGAAAACATACCATTACAATAAAAGCAACAGATTCACAAGCACTCACAACGCAGTCACAAGACTACTTTGTGCAGGTAAATACACCAGACCAAATTCTTCTTAAAGTACCTGGAACAAGTATTGACTACAATAATGTACCCTTAAGCTCTCAATATAGCTTAGATATTGTTGCAGATGAGCTCACACTTAACTACTCTTCAAGTAATCCAGCAGTAGCTACAGTGGATGCTAATGGAACTATAGATGGAGTTGCAACAGGTGCGGTAACTATCTCTATAGTCTCTACGGAGCTAAACACTCTAGGTGAGCCTGCCTATGCTACAACACTTGTGGTTCGTGTTGTAGACGAAGCAGACTCAACAGTTGTAACAAATATGGATATTAATAGCATCTACCAAGTACGAGTTAATGCAAATACAGTTACAGAACCTATTACTTTTAACAATCTTTTAAAAGGACACTATAGTGTTATTTTATTTGATGAGAGTGATATTGTTGCAGATTCACGTGTGAGTTCAAAAGTAACAAAAAGTGGTGCTGATGTCACTTCTCTACAAAAAACAGGTGTCTCTTATGTTGTTCATACCTTCGAAGTCTCTGCTGAGGGTGACTCATACTCTCTATACCTCCAACCATCTGCCTCTTCTGAAGATGCAATTATAAAAATAGGCTTCTATCCTGGTGATGATGTTCGCGATGTAAATGGTTACATTAATGAGACATATTTTAACAAAGCATTTGAGCCAAATGAGTCTCCTTATATGAGTAAGGCTGTAGCACTCCAAGAAAAAATCACTTCAACACTGAGTAAAGATGATAATTTTGACTACTACTCTGTAGAGGTTGTAGATGGACAAGAGTATACTTTAGAGTTTGCCTCTGATGCTAGTAGCTCATCATCAGGTGGTGTATATTTATCATTAATAGATACCAATGGTAATACTCTCTCTCTTATAGATAGTTCAGGATATGCACGAACTGATATATACAAAAGCAAAGATACTGTTGCATCCTATACATTTACAGCGACTACGACAGGGAAAGTTCTTGTGAAAATGAGACCGTCTTCTAGTTACTATGACCAATATTATAAATACTGGTTTCAAGTGCTACCATCTACAGGAAATGGTTTAGTACAAGATTCAAACACATATGAGCCAAATAACACTCCAAATACTGTTTATGCACAGAGTGTACCACTACAGACAAAACTTGAGAGTGAACTTACAAGTGATGTCCTTGATTCTTATGACTACTTTAGTATTGAAGTAACACAAGGTCAAGAGTATACTTTAGAGTTTGCCTCTGATGCTAGTAGCTCGTCAGCAGGTGGTATATATTTATCTTTAATAGATACAACTGGTAATACACTCTCTCTTATAGATAGTTCAGGATATGCACGAACTGATATATACAAAAGCCAAGGTGATGTTGCATCCTATACGTTTACAGCAGCTACGACAGGGAAAGTTCTTGTGAAAATCAGAGCATCTTCTAGTAGTTATTATAATGAATATTATAAATACTGGTTTCAAGTGCTACCATCTATAGGAAATGGTTTAATACAAGATCCAAATACATACGAACCAAATAACACTCCAAATACTGTTTATGCACAGAGTGTACCACTACAGACAAAACTTGAGAGTGAACTTACAAGTGATGTACTTGATGCTTATGACTACTTTAGTATTGAAGTAACACAAGGTCAAGAGTATACTTTAGAGTTTGCCTCTGATGCTAGTAGCTCATCATCAGGTGGTATATATTTATCATTAATAGATACAACTGGTAATACACTCTCTATTGTAGATAGTTCAGGATCTACACGAACTGATATATACAAAAGCCAAGGTGATGTTGCATCCTATACATTTACAGCAGCTACGACAGGGAAAGTTCTTGTGAAAATCAGACCATCTTCTAGTAATTACTATGATGAATATTATAAATACTCATTTGAAATTAAATAGGAAAAATAGATGCTAAAAAAAATAGTTCTCCCTCTGCTTCTCTCACTCTCCCTCTACGGAGAGTCCTGCTGGACATCTTTAGAACTCGCGGAGTTAGCAGATAAAGAGTTAAATGGTAAGACCCTCTTTTCAGTTAAAGATGCGGTAAGTTGTAAGCCCCTTAGTGGAGTTGACTTAACACTTGGTAAATTTCACTTTACCTCAGACAAAAATGGGGTTATAGCTCTTCCAACACCCCCATCTACATTAGATGCTACACTTCCTATTTTACTCTCAAAAAGTGGATATATTCCATCTAAAGAGAGTGTTGTTGTAAGTTTTGGTTCCTACTGGAGTAACCGTTTTTTAATGACTAAGGAGTTACCACTTCAAAGTGCTCGTTTTGTACTCAGTTGGGGAGCTTCACCACAAGATTTGGACCTCCACTTAAAAACACAGAAGTACCACATAAGTTTTAGAAACACAAAAAATATTGCACATAAAGTTGCTCTTGATAGAGATGCTCGAAAAGGGTATGGGCCAGAGACTATTACACTGGAAAAACTCAACAAAAACGAAAAATACAGAGTCATAGTAAACCGTTACTCTCGTAAAGGAAATATAGACGAACAGACACAAGTAAGAGTTTACATTAACAATAAACTAGACAGACTTGTTCGACTCCACAATACAAAAAGAAAGTGTATAGAAGTTGCAACTATTCGCAACAATACAGTAACATATAAAACAAAAGTCTTAGATGACTCAGAATGTAAATAAACTCAAAAAAAAAAGGAAATAGAATGAAAAAAATAGTACTCTCAACACTACTAGCTAGTAATTTACTTATGGCTTCAAACGCAATTTTAGGAGAGGTTGTTCAAAACACCGAAGAATCCCCTTCTATGATCTCTTTTGATGCTGGTATGTGGTACATGAGTTGGAACCAAACTTCAACATCTGCAGATATGCTCAAAAACTCCTCAGATGCACTTGATGTTAACTATAATATAGATGACAGTATGGCTGCACAAGTAGCACTCAAAGTTAACTACGGTTACCTAAGTGGATCTTTAGACTACACAGACAGCTCTTCAAGCTCAGACAATGGTGATGGTATAAGTAGTTTAGATGTAGGTCTAGCACTTTTAGATTACATTCCCTTCTTAGATGTAGAGATGCGTTATGTAAAGTCTGATTTTTCAGGTTCAATGAGTGCAAAAGATTCAGGAACTGGGAACTATGGAACTTCCGACTTTACAACAAGTGTTGAAATCTACGATATTATTCTCTACCCTTTTAACAAATACCTTGGTGTTGGATATAGAAGCTATAGCTATGAGTTTCCACAAGATGTCTACATTACACGGGATTCAGACGGTACACTTCTTGCAGGAGGAAGTGGCCTTCTCGACTTAGCATATGAAGGATACTTTTACACTCTAGCACTTGACAATAAAAAGATGGTAGATGCAAGAAACAACTACAATGGCTTCATCTACTCCATTACAGCAGGGTATGGAAAGTTAACACCATCAGCACTCCAAAATGAAAAAGCTGATGCTGCAACAGTCTCTTTAGTAGACTCTTACCTTGGTGAAAGTGATGCACTCTTTTATGATGTACTTCTTGGCTACTCTTACAAGAAAAAAGACACAAGTGGTTTTGGTTACGGAGTTACCGCAGGATATAGATATAACAAAATTGAGGCTGATGAGAGTGAAGATGTAAATAATGGTGGTTATAGCATTAAAACAAAATTTGACACCGAGTTTTACGGACCTTATGTAAGTTTAGTATTTAGTTACTAAAACCCTCCTCTTTACCTTTTTAATGGTAAAGAGACCTCTTTGCCCTTCCATTTTACTTGTCTCAATTCATACTTTTATGTTACCATCGCGTTTACAATTTACTAGAGGATTTATTTTGAAATTTTTTGCCTTATTTTTTGTTTTCTTTTACACATATGCAGAAGCTATCATTACTGTAGAGCCTATAGAAATAGGAGCAAAACCTGGAGTTAGTGGAAAAATAGGTGGCTCTTTTCAGACAAAAAGAGGAAACACCAATAAAGATGAGTATGCAGGAGCTATACAGTTTCAGTATGACAATAATGAAAGCTACACCATTTGGAGTAATGTTACCTTTAGTTATGGTGAAGTTGCTGGCATAAGAAATACAAACAAAACTTTCATACATTTACGTGCTATTCACAGACTCTCAAAAAAAATTGACTGGGAGACCTATGTACAATCTTCTACAAATGAGTTTACAAAGGTTGAGAAGAGACGTTTAGGTGGTGCAGGTCTTAGACTACACCTTAAAACAAAAAAAATTGGTGATCTTTTTTTAGGTCTTGGTGCCTACTATGAAGCAATTGGATACACAACAGATGTTGACCCTTATGAACACAACACACGTGTAAACTCCTACATAGCCTACACAAAAGAGTTCTCTGAGACAACGAAGTTTGTCTACACTGGGTACTATCAACCAAATGTAAACGATATGAGTGACTATATTACATCTAACTCAATCTCTTTAAAAATTCAAATATATAAAAAACTCTACTTAAATTTTATTCTTTACTATGATGTAGACTCAAAGCCTGCTGTTGGTGTTGAAAAAACAGACTTTACACAAGTAACTAGTTTTACTTATGAATTTGAATAAAGTAGTTATTGTAAAGCATAATACCAGGACTAAAGTGTCTTACATTTTTAAGAACTTCTCTCTTCTCATACCTCTTTTTTAAAACATAATTTTCATATGTTAACACCGTAGTCGCTACTACTAAAACTACAAGAGGTAAACGCAGTGTCCAACTCTTAAGAGTACCTACTCTCTTCTCATCTTTATAAGCCTCTAAAAAGACTACTATAAAAAAGAGAAATAGTAAACTTGTCAAAGGAGTAATGTAAACTCCACTCACTAAAGAGTGAATAAACAGAGCTAAAAAAATGACCAGTAAGTAGCGTTTATAGAGTTGTTTTGTATGCAAGTACTTCAAGAGAATATCTTTAAAAAATAAAAAGCTAAGCACTGTAAAGAGGAGAAGACCAAAACCACCCATACCTAAAAATATATAGAAAAATAGGTTATGTGGATGGAGAAGATTGTAGAGAGCTACATCCTGAGAGGAGAATCCAATGGCACTCCAGAAGTAGTCTGTATCTATAACATAGTGTAAAAGAAATTTGTATATACGTAAACGCTCCGCAGATACTGTTGTAGTTATATGTGCAAAATTTCCCACTTCAGCATAGGTATAGTGCAAGAACATATAGAGTCCTACACTCAAAAAGAAAATGCTTCCCATAAGCAAAATATGTCTTCGTATCTTTTTACTAGAAAAGCTACTTACAAAAAGAAAAGTATAGGCTAAGAGTATGGCATAAAAACTACCCCTTGCACCTGTTAAGAGGAGTAACATAAAGTTGAGTATGAGAAGCAGTGTAAAGAGGGTTCTGTACTTCTCATCACGAGCTAAAAAAAGTCCTAAACCAAGCGAGGGAATAATAATAGTTTGAAGATGGTTAAAAATTCGTATGTTTCCGAAGTTTACAATGACAATGTCATATATATTAGAACTTTTCAACAAAAACATTATGAGCATAAACAAGATACTCATAGCACTTAAAGTAGTCACCATTAGTAAATACTCACGAAGTTTATAGTTCACTCTTTGCAAAAGTAACAATGCAAAAATAAATAAAATGTAAAAACAGGCTATGTAGAGTTGCTGAAGTACTTCAAACTCAGTTGTAATATAGGGAGAAGTTAAAGTTTGTAATGCCCCATAAAAAAGTAAAAATAACAATCCATAAAAATGCCAAGATACATAAAGGTTCTCTTTAGATAAAAAAACTTCTTTAAGTACAAAAAGGGAGAGAAAAAGGGTCACAAAGACTCTGTCAAGAGAGTAGATGTCATAAATGTAGTAAGCTACAAGAAAATGTATGCTAAAAATACTAAGAAGAGCCCATGAGAGACTATGCATAAAAGAACTTATGTTCCAAGTTGGTACAATTTTTTACGTTCTGAAGAACCAGCAATATTTAACTGCTTTCTATATTTTGCTATGGTTCTTCTCACCATTTTAACCTTAAATTTCTCCTCTATGAGTGCTAAAAGTTTCATATCACTCAGGGGTTTTACCCTACTCTCCTCTTTTACTAAAGAGATAAGGTACTCTTTAATAGCTGCATTACTTACATCTTCATCAATAGCAGTCGTAAAGAACTCTTTCATGGCAAAGGTACCTCTGTCACAAGCGATGTATTTATTTGCAATGGCTCTTGAAATAGTCGAGGGGTTATGACCAAACTCATCTGCAAGTGTTTTAAGGGTCAGAGGCATAATGGATCCACCAGTAAAAAACTCATACTGGTACTCAACTATCATAAGACCTACTTTGTAGAGTGTAGCCTTACGCATATCGAGTGCATCGACAAGAGATTTTGCCTCTTTAATTTTTTGCGATATAAACTCATGCTCTACACCATAGTTAGTATCTATATGAATCGTTGGATAATAGGCATCGTTAAGTTTAACCTCAATGTTCTCATCTTCATTAAAGTAAATCATTAGATCTGGGACTATTTGAGCAGACTCCTCTTGGTACTCAATGTTTGGAGGGTTTTTAAAGCTACTGAGTATGTGCATAACTTCACTAAAGTTACTCTCTTTAGAGTAGTTATGTATGTTTTGCATGTCGTTAATAACGCGAAGGGCTAAAGGGTATGCTTCGTCTGTAATTTCTGAGCTGTCAAGCTGAAAAATGAATGACTCTGCTAAATCTTTCGCGGCAATTCCAACAGGTTCAACATGTGCAAAACGTAAACGTATTTTTTCAAACTCTGCAATTTCTATATTTTGTGCATTACAAAACTCTTCTGTCTCACCTTCATAGTAGCCAAACTCATCAAGATTCTCTATGACATAATTGGCAATTTTTTGAGAGAGTGGCGTTGGAAAGAGTGGTGCACCTAGCTGCTCATCTAACACTTCATAAAGAGTACGATGCTGAATAGTTAAAGCTTCTATCTGCTCTGTTCTTGAGTTACTCACTGCTCGAGAGATAATTTTACGAGGAATTTTACTCTCAAAGTTCTCTTCATAGCCAGACTCAACCTCTACAACAGGGTTTGCCTCTATAAAAGGAGCCATAGCCTCCCCTAAATCAGAGAGTGAAGAGTGTAAAATTGGCAGCCAGTTACGTAGAGTGTTTGAGAGTTTATGCTTCGTCTCTACGGTTTGGGTCTGTCTGAGTGCTGCCATTACTATGTACTACTTACTTATAACTTAAAGTTTTCACCGAGATAGTGCTTACGAACATCTTCATTCTGCCCTATCTCTTCACTTGTACCACTTGCAAGAAGCTCACCCGACTTAATAACATAAGCACGGTCACATACATCTAAGGTCTCACGAACATTATGGTCGGTAATGAGTACACCAATATCGTAAGATACTAACTGTTTAATGACTTTTTGAATGTCCATAACAGCAATAGGGTCAACCCCAGCAAAAGGCTCATCGAGGAGTAGAAATTTTGGTTCATTTACAAGTGCACGTGCTATCTCAACACGACGACGCTCTCCACCTGAGAGTGAAATACCTTTACGGTAACGAATTGGCTCAATGTTGAACATATCAAGCAATTCCAAAATTCTAGCCTCTTGTGCCTCTTTTCCTTTAATACCAACCTGTGCTGCTACCATTAAGTTGTCCTCAACACTCAAATCTTTAAAGATTGAAGCCTCCTGAGGAAGATACCCAATACCCTTAATGGCACGTTGATGCAGAGGCATATTAGAGAGGTTTTCACCATCAAAGTAAACCTCTCCACCCGTCGCTTCTACTAAACCACAAATCATATAAAATGTTGTTGTTTTTCCCGCACCATTTGGTCCTAAGAGTCCTACAACCTCACCACTAGAGACCTCAAGACTCATTCCTTTGACAATCTCTAAAGATTTTATTTTCTTCTGTAAGTTTACTGCTTTAAGCGTGTGCATACTCTACCTTATACTCTCTCGCATCATCCGATACTTTTGTAATTTCAATCACTGTTGTTGGTATCCCTGCATCTTCAAGGAGCTCCATAAGAGCATCATCACCCCACTCTACAAAGTGTATGCCCTCTTTCTCGAGCTCCTCTAACATTCCTAAGGAAAGAAAATGATCTAGACCATGGTTATACATATCGTAGTGGTAAATTTTTTCTCCATACACCTGCTGAAGCGAAAATGTTGGGGAGGTAACATCATCTTCTATACCCATTGCTTTTACAACAGACTTTACAAGTGTCGTTTTTCCAGCAGCTAAATCACCTTTAAGTATGACAACACCATTGGTTATTTTTCTTCCAAATTTTGAAACTATTGGAAGGAGATTGTCCTCTTTTAATGTGTATGTCATCATAGCTTGTTTGAAACCTCAATAATCTGTTTTAGCTTCTTCTTTGCTCTCGCGTTTGCCAATGCTTCTCTCGCCATCTCCATACCATCTTGCATATCACGTGCTAAACCATCTACCATCAAAGAGGCTGCTGTGTTAATGAGAACTATGTCTCTTTGTGCGTCTGTAGCACTTTTGTCAAAAATGTTTCTTAGTATGTGTGCATTCTCTTTTGCATCTCCACCTAAAATGGCTTTGAGTGGCATTTTCTTAATTCCACACTGTTCAGGGTCAATTTCAAACTCATGAACAATGCCATCACGGAGCTGTGCTGCATAGGTAATACCAGTTATGCCAATTTCGTCCATTCCCTCTGCAGAGCTTACAACAAGTGCCGAAGTAGCACCATTGATTTTTAAAGCTTCAAGCATTTTAGGAACAAAAGCCTTATCAAAAACACCTAACATAGATTTTTTAACACCTGCAGGATTTGTCAATGGTCCTAAAATGTTAAAAATAGTCTTCTCCGGAATACTCTTTCTCACTGGCACTATGAAAGACATTGCAGGATGATGGTTCTGTGCGAACATAAAAGTAAATCCTGTCTCTTCTAGAAGTCTTGCACTCTTCTCTATGCCTAAGTCTAAACGCACACCTAGTGCCTCAAACATATCAGCACTACCAGACTTTGACGTAATCGAGCGACTTCCATGTTTTGCAACAGTAGCACCACAAGCTGCACTTAGAAGTGCTGTAGTTGAGGAGATATTAAAAGAGCCTATTTTATCACCACCAGTTCCAACAATGTCAAGAGCTCGCTCTCTTGTCTGCTCATCTATTGGTAGGGCTATGGCATGACTACGCATAACCTCTGCTGCAGCTGCAATAATATGCACAGGAGTCTTCTCATTGAGTTCTAGACTTACTAAAAACTCTCGCATCTGTACATCGCTCATTTTATGATTAAACAGCTCGCTAAACGCGGCCTTTGCTTCTTCGTAGTTCATCTTAAATCTCCTTAATATACTCATGTTGGAGTGATTTTGGTGTCGATTTTGTTGTAGGAATTTGGAGTACTTTGTAGCGCTTCACACTCTCTAAATAGTTAATAGTTATAACATCTCCAACTTCTACATTTTTACTTGGCTTTACAGCTACATCATTTATTTGTACAACTCTATTCGCCAACATATCTTGGGCTATAGACCTTCTCTTTGTAATATTTACCGAATTTAAAAACTTATCTATTCTCATGCTTTGACTTTTCAAATTTATTTTATTTATTGTAGGGAAATTAAACTGAAAGTTTTGTAAGAAAAGAGCTAAATTTCAAAGTTGGAACAATAATTGCATATTGCTAAGCTTTTTTTATTGTATAATCTCATTATGCAAAATTTATCCATGCTCCCAATGACACAAATCATAGAACTTTTAGAAAATGAAATCGCTACACTCCAAGCAAGAGAGATATTTTCATTTACAATTTTGAATCCTGATCTCTTCAGCGCAACATATAGTGGAAAGCGAGTAACTATAGATAATAAAGAGTATATTTATAGAAGTTACAAAAGTTGGTTTGATCTTGCACACCTTGTAGGGTGTCGCATCAAAACACCTCAAAGTACAGATAGTGAAGCGTTTCTTCTACTCTCGTATGAAAAACTCAACAAAGATGTTAGCTTTCACACCTTAGAGACATCCAAAGAGGAGAAGTATGGTAGTAACTCTATATTTTCCGAGATAGACAAAAATGAAGAGTCAGCTTTTCTTTACTACTACAGACAAGCCCTTAAAAATGTCACACTACAAAAACGGAGTAAAATCCTTAATTTAGGTGTCAATAGTGGAGATGAGTTTAAAGCCATAGAAGCAGTAGCAGAAAACTTTCATGCTTTAGAACTGACTGGTGTAGACTACTGTGCATCTGCTATAGCTACAGCAAAAAAACACTACAAAGAGTATGAGAACATAATGTTCAGGCAAGAAGATATAAATGAGTTAGTAAAATCACCTCAAGAGCAGTATGACCTCATAATTAGTATAGGGACACTCCAGAGTTCTAACTTGGAGTTTAACAAACTACTTATGTCCATAGTACAAAATTTATTAAAAAAAGATGGAGCTATAATATTAGGATTTCCTAACTGTAGATGGATAGATGGAGAGATGGTTTACGGAGCAAGAGTAAAAAACTACCCTTTCTCCGAAATGGGGCTTCTTTATAAAGATGCTATATTTGCGAAAAAATATCTTCAACAGAAAAAGTTCCGTGTAACTTTAACTGGAAAAGACTATATTTTTCTTACAGCAACTTCTATAAGAAAATAGTATTAAGAGTTTAAGATGTTTTGAATAGTCGAGTTAACATCTTGCTCAATTGCAGATTTTTGACCATCCATAAATGTATTAAGACCTGCTACAAGACCTACACCTACTATTACTAATAAAAGAGCAACAAGAACCCCACTCATACCTTTTTGTGACTTTAAACGTTTAAATAAATTTTTCATTCATTTTCCTTTTTTGTGATATTTCTGTGATAATTATACCTATATTTACAATATAAAGCAAATTATTTTTTATTAGATTAAATATAAATTAAACTTATACTTCTTTAACATATCTTTTTGAAATCCACATATCTTTTTTCTCAGCTACACACTCTTTGTAGCAGTTTTCATCAATCTTAATCCATGTAGCACCATCTACATTTTTTTCTTCTGTTGCTGTAAATTTATGTCCTTTTTTCCATACATTTGTACGAAAACCATTTACAGGTTTATCACGTAAAAATATTTTAGAGATTTTTACAGCATACATTTTTTTATCATTTTTTATTATAGAAGCTTCTTCTGTTACTGTTTCTGTTTTCTCTTCACTTTTTACAGCCACTTTTTCTTCACTCTTCGTAACTTTTACTGGAGCTTTTTTTGTAACTTCTTTTTTTGAAATCTCTTTCTTAGGAGTTACAACTACTGTTTTAGCTTCTGTAGTTTTTGGTGTACTCTCTACCACATCTAGTTCGTAAGCGAGAGGATTCGCCTCAGAAGAGCTCTTTTTTGGTGTAACAGTAGGTTTATGTTCTTCTGCTTCTATAATCATAATCTCTTCATCTACTTGTGTTGCATTTAACTCTTTCGTTGTTTTTGGCTTCTCTTGTGAGAGAAGAACAAGAGACTCTTGCTTTGTAGTGTTACTACTCTCTTCTTGAGTCTCATTTAAATCCTGTATTGCCTTATGCAGCTCTTTAGAACTCTTTTTAAAGTCTCTATAAAATTTCGTATCATCTATTTTCTTATTTGCATCTATTATTTCTGGGACAAGGAAAAAGAGTAAATCATTCTCTTTTACTCCTGAAACAGTATGTGTAAAGAGCTCTCCAATAATTGGAATATCCCCTAAGAATGGTATTTTCTCTTCCGACTCAATCTCTTCAGAATGAAGTCTACCACCAAGTACAATTACTTGACCAGATTTCACAACAACATTGGTGTTAATTGTCTTACTTACAAAAGAGGGAATAGAAACACCAAGACCTAACTCAACATTATGTGTTACATCTGTGTCAAACTCACTGTCTACTATGTCAATAGTAATATGCATAAAGTCATCTTTTTCCATAAAGTTACTTTTTAAGTTTAACTGTAACCCATACTCTTTCTCTTCTACTTGAATAGTTGGTGCTGTTCCTGCGTTTTGTGTAATTCCAGTAGGAATATAAACCTCACCACCTACACGAAAACTCGCATTTTCATCTTCTGTTGTCATAAGAACCGTGTCATCAAGAATTGTACCAATACCACTCTCTTCTAAAAAGTTTAATGTCGACTGTACAGACTTTCCAGTTGTATTTGTCAATGAACCTGTGTTATCTAAAAGCCATCCACTAAAAGTGGCTCCATTTCCTGAAAGAGGATTGACAGACATAGAGAGGTAGTCATCAAAAAAACCTAGACCAGTAACTCCACCTAAATCTTTTGCTCTTCTATTGTCAATTTGAACTAAGTAGAGTTTTGTACGAACCATCTTATTAACTTCTGATGTTTGTGTTAAATCCATAGTAACATTTAAATCTACACCAGCATGTTCTAGAAGTGCATAAATTCTTTTTTTATTGTGTGGATCTTTAAAAGTACCACGAATAACAGTAGAACCATCCCCTATTTTACTAAGTTCTATAGTTGGTTCTATCATATTTATCATCTTTTGAACAAAGCCAAGGTTTTCATTAACATACACATGATAGTTTTCAATGGAACCATCTCTATACTTAATTAAGATAGATGTATTTCCACTCTTTTTTCCAAAAATCTTTAAGGTAGTTCCCTTATTACGAGAACTACTCAGTAAAGAGACATTAATCATCTCTCTATTTCCTACAAGAAGTTTTTTGATCTTCTTGTCTAACTTGAGTACATTATATTCATTGTTGTATACAACAATGTCGTTTGCGAGGAGTGATAGTACCAAGCTCAATAATAGAATTATTTTTTTCATATTTACCCTTTACTTACAAGTTAATGTAACAGACATATTTTGGTCACCAAAAGAGAATGTCTGTATATTTGTTGTTATATTTGTGTCTATATAGCTTCCATTAAAGCTATAAGCAACAGTAATATCTATATTTCCTGCCGTTGTACTATTTGTTGGTACTAACGGTGTTTGAATTTTAGAGTTTGATGGACATATTTTGTTTGCTGTGACAATTAAGGCTGATGTTTGATCATACCCTGCAAACTCAGTCTGTGGATCTTTACTTGAGTTTGCCTTATCTGCAGCCATATTCGCAATAACTTTTAATTTATAGTCAATCTGCATAACACTCCAGTACTCTAAAAGAAAAGTGACACTAAAGGCAATAGTCGGAAGTACTACAAGAAGTGTTGCAATAATTTGATCTAAGCCTAAGGCATTACGCCACTTACTTTTTCTGTCTCTAATCTTCATAAGATATACTTACCCTTTCTCTTCTTACTGCTGGCTTTTTATAAGAAATAACACGATTTACCATCATTTTTTTCTTATATTTTTGTATGGTAGGATTGAGTTCATTTGTACACTTAATCATCCATAAATGCCCCTTGTTTTCCTTCTTAGGATTATAAATGCTGCTTGCATTTAAAGATCTACTATCATAGTATGTAGCTAGAAGGTTTTTAATGTCACCAGGAAGAATGTCCAACACTACAGCATTCGCATAAACTGTTGCACCCTCTTTTGTTACACTGTAAGGTTTTTCAACTTTTGAAGTTCCCATTACAAAGGCATTAATCGAAATATGTACAGCTACATACTTTGTTTTAAACTTTCTAGACTTTGTAGGAATAATTGTCACAATGTCAATGAAATCCCCAGCCTTTAAAGATAAGTCTAAATTTGTGAAAATTGAGAGAGGCATAGTGATAGTATCCTTACTATCATCATACTGTGCAAACTCAACCTTTTGCTCTTTTTTAAGAACCTCTTTTTTTGAACTTACAACAACAGTTCTCTCTTTTGGTTGTGCAATAGAGAGTTTTTCAGGACGAATTGGCTCTTTTGCAAACATATCTACCTTTGCATACCTACCAATGATTTCGTTTGCTGTTAAAGGAGTAAATGCTAAGTAACTCTTTGGGAGTTTTGCTTTTACAATATCTGTAATTTTAAGAAGTGTTCCTCTCTTAATGTTTTTAGCACTTACATATACCTCGACAGTTTGCATCTGTTCTTGTGGTTTTTTCTCCTGTTTTACATAGAGTAAAAGTGCTACAGATGAAGAAAAGAGTACTAGCCCCATCAATATCCCGATTATTAGTCTCATTTTTCTATTTTTCATAAATCTCCTTTTATTTCTTAAAATGCCTGCATAAGAGCACCGGCTGCCATAGGAAAAGCAACCATTGCAATTACTGCTGGAATAATGAACAAGAACATTGTAAATGTTAAACTTATGTTCATTGTTGCAGCTTTTTTCTCAACTGCAAGTAACTCATTTGCCTTAATGTCTTGTGCCTGGTTTTCAAAAATGGTTTTTACTCCGATTCCTGTCTCTTCAGAGAGTTTCATAAAACCAACAATTGTTGCAATAGCCTCAGAACCTGTCCTACTCGCTAAGTTAGCATAAGCGACTTCACCACCATAGGTAATAAACTCATACTTAAACATTTGTGACTCATAGAGTAAATCTTTTCCTAAAACCTCTTTTGCATCTGTTGTTACTTTGTCAATGGCATTGTTTAAACCACCACCACCTTCTAAAATAATAATTAAAAGGTCAATAAAGATTGCCAAATCATTATCTATACGTTTAATTCTCGCTTTTATCTGCTCTTCTAAATAGAGAAAAGGAATAGCAAGTGGTAAAACTATGGCAATAAATATAATTAAATACTTTATTAGAGGAGAGAACTCTATAAGATATGTTAAAAATATAAGTGCACCCCCAGCAACAACAGAAGCTAAAACAATTTCATTAAAATCTCTCTGCGTCAATCCAGCTCTTAAGAGTTTTAATTTAAACTCAGCTCTTTTTTGACTCTCTTTTTCAGAAAGAATTTCATTATCTTTCATATGAAAAATTTTATCAATAGTTTTTGCATGAATGTAGACTATAAGTAAGTAGCGTAATCCCAGTGCAATAATAAAAATTACAGAAATAATAATGAGTAGGTATAAAATATTTTCTATCATTTATCTACCCTTGTAATTATTTTGTTTACAACCATACCAAAGAAAACCCACATAGCAATTCCTAAGAGTTGAAACCTTCCATACTCTGACTCCATATAGTATGTATGAAGTTTTCCATCAAAGTTTCCATTGAGTGAAAAATAGAGAAATATGGAGATACCGACAACTATGTAAGAACCAAAACTCCCCTCTCTAGTTACAACATCTACTTTCTCTTGCATCTTCTTACGGTAGGTAATTGTTTTTTCAACTTTTTCTAAAGTGTTGGAGAACTGACCACCACTCGCACGACCAATTTTAATAGCAAGTGCAAATACTCGTAACTCTTTCGAGTTAATATGCTTGTTTAAATGTTCAAAAGCCTCTTCCTCTCCAATAGCATTCTTCTCTTTAAAAAATTTACTAAAAATCTTTTTAAACGATTTAGAGCTAGAGACATCTATGGATTTTTGAAGTGCCTGTTCAAATCCAATACCATTTTTCATCATTTTTACTAGCACAGAGATAGCAATAGCTAAAGAGCGGTTAAACTCCTTTTTTCTACTTGTTATCATTGCATCTAAAACCATGTAAAAGATAAATGCCGCAAAAGGAATACCAACTACAAAGCCTATCCAATGCTGTAAAAAAGTTGCAAGTAAAAAACCTATAATAGAGATAAAAACAATAAAAATAAGAATAAATAAGTAAACAGAAAATCGAATATCTGCTTTTCTCATCATATCTTCTATACGAGAAATTAGCGATACTTTTTCAACTTCTTCTTTCTTTTGAGAAAGTATCTCATTTGTCACATCATGTTTAGAAGATA
>Ga0256843_1001473_pt1 | contig 18548 bp, 15 predicted proteins | sample AlvinellametaG_FD_191572 | JGI IMG/M metagenome (GOLD analysis project Ga0256843, IMG submission 191572) | Pompeii worm associated microbial communities from hydrothermal vent at the East Pacific Rise, Pacific Ocean - Alvinella | ecosystem: Host-associated > Annelida > Integument > Unclassified ... | reverse complement strand
AGGAGCTACGTAAGCTCAATGGATTGCAACGAAAAGATACCATCCATACCGGCATGGTACTGGCACTCAAAAAGGGAGTAAAACTCCCCGCCAAAGTACAACCAAGTCGTGAAAAACAGATCGTCGCCCGCCTGAAGAAAAAAGGGGCCAAAAAAGAGGATATCACTGCGGTCATGGCCCGGATCAGAAAAAGCAAAAAGAAAAATCCCGATATTGAAGCGATCCTCGCGCAGGTGCAAAAGAAAAAGAGAAAACCTAAACCGGTCCAAACCCCTCTGCGTGTGGCCAAAAAGAAGAGCAAGACCCGCAAAGGAAGCCGATACAACTCCGCAATGGCTCTGCTTACCAATCACAGGAGCAGCAGCCGTGTCAGCCGCAGCAACAATCGGGTGATCCGGGTCGCCAAGCGCTACCTGGGACGCCGCTATGTCTGGGGTGCGGTGGGACCGAGTACCTTCGACTGCTCCGGCTTTACCCAGTATGTCATGCGCAAAGCCAAAGGGGTACGTCTGCCCCGTGTCTCACGCAAACAGGCCTACTACGGCAAATACGTCAGCCGCAGCCATTTGCGTCCGGGGGACCTGATCTTTTTCGATACCTCCCGCCGCCGCCGCGGATACGTCAACCACGTCGGCATCTACATCGGCAACAACAAGTTCATCCACGCCTCCAGCGGCAAACACCGGGTCGTGATCACCAGCCTCAACCGCCCCTTCTACCGTTCACGGTTCAAGTGGGGAAGACGGGTCAATTGATATAGAGAAGATTTTTGTCATCCTGATACTGAATCAAGTTCAGCATGACGGATTCAGGATCCCCTTGTCTGCCGGGAACGACACAACAATCCTGAACGATCAAGGGGATTCCGGATCGGGGTCCGGAATGACGACATAGTACGCGTTTATGTAAATCTGATGATGTGCGGCGGTGATCGATCATGAGCGTTTAGTCATGGAATTGTCGGGATCGGGGGATCCCGACCTACATGGGGTTTTGTGGTGATTGGGGCATCTCTGTGATCAAGGGGATTCCGGATCGGGGTCCGGAATGACGGGATGTCGATATATGTGGAATCTTTTTAGAGCCGGAGGGCAACCACAAGGGGTGCCCCTACGTGTAACAGGATCCCCTTTTGTTTCGTTGGGGACGCGAATTTATTCGCGTGAATGGCAGCGATTTCAATCGCTGCCCCATTGTCCGGAATGGCGGGCTTATTCCGCCTCGAGCACCGCTCCCCGGCTGGCGTTGGTCACGAGTGCGCGGTATTGGCGGAGCCAGCGGCTCTGCAGGGGCTTTTTGATGGGGGTGAACGCGGCGCGTCGGCGGGCGATCTCCTCTTCGGGGACATTGAGTTCGAGGATGTACTGATCGACGTCGATGAGGATCTCGTCGCCGTCCTCTACGAGCGCGATGAGGCCCCCTTCGGCCGCTTCGGGGCTGACGTGGCCGATGCTGAGACCGCGAGTCGCACCGCTGAAGCGTCCGTCGGTGATCAGCGCGACACTCTCACCCAGACCCATCCCCATGATGAGGCTGGTGGGGCTGAGCATCTCCTGCATCCCGGGGCCTCCACGGGGGCCTTCGTAGCGCAGGACCACCACGTCGCCGGCCTTGACCTTGCCGCCGGTGATCCCGGCGATCGCCTCATCCTGGGAGTTGAAGCAGACCGCACGTCCGGTGAAGCGGCGCTCTCCAACGATCCCGGCGGTCTTGATCACCGCCCCCTGCTCAGCGAGGTTGCCAAAGAGGATCGCCAGGCCGCCCACCTTGGAGTAGGGATTCTCGATGGGGTGGATGATCTCGGGATCGAGGATCTGCGCATCTGCGATCCGCTCCAGCAGGGTCTCGCCGGTGACGGTGAGGTTGTCCTCCAGTAGTGCCTGACGCTTGTTGATCTCTTTCATCACCGCGCTCACCCCGCCGGCGCGGTTGATGTCTTCCATGTGGACGGTGGTGAGCGAGGGGCTGATCTTGGCGATGTGGGAGACGTTCTTGCTGATAGCGTTGATATCGGCGATGTCGAAATCCACCCCGGCCTCATCGGCGATGGCGAGCATGTGCAGGACGGTGTTGGAGCTGCCCCCCATCGCCATGTCGATCACGAAGGCGTTGTGGACCGCATGATCGTTGAGGATGTTGCGGAAGCGGAACCGCTCCTGCTCTGCCTGTTCCATCTTGGCCAGTTCGCACACCCGGCGGGCGGCCTTGCGGAAAAGCTCCTCGCGCTCTTTGGTCAGCGCCAGGATCGTACCGTTGCCCGGCAGGGCGATCCCCATCGCCTCCATGAGGGTGTTCATCGAGTTGGCGGTGAACATTCCCGAGCACGATCCGCCGCTGGGGCAGGCGTTGCACTCCATCTCGAGCAGCTGCTCCTGGGTGATCTCCCCTGCTTCAAAGGCCCCTACCCCTTCAAAGACCGTCGCCAGATCGATCGGGGTCCCGTCCCCCAGCTCCCCGGCACTCATCGGTCCGCCGCTGACGAACACGGTGGGGACATTGACCCGCAGGGCTCCCATGATCATCCCCGGAACGATCTTGTCGCAGTTGGGGATGGCGATCATCGCATCGAGCTTGTGGGCGTTCATCACCGTCTCGACCGAGTTGGCGATGATCTCGCGGCTGGGGAGGGAGTAGAGCATCCCGTCGTGCCCCATGGCGATCCCGTCATCGACTCCGATGGTGTTGAACTCAAAGGGGATGCACCCCTGCGCCCGGATCTCCTCTTTGATGATCTCGGCCACCTTGTTGAGATAGAAGTGCCCCGGGATGATCTCGATGAAGGAGTTGGCCACCCCGATGAACGGTTTGTCAAAATCCTCCTCTTTGATGCCGGTCGCCCGCAGAAGGCTTCGGTGCGGGGCGCGGTCGTACCCCTTTTTGATCTCGTCACTACGCATAAAATGTTCCTTGGAAAAAAGTGGGATATTATAGCACAAGGGAGGTTTGAGCAGAAGCAATATCTGGGTATAATACCCCCAAAAAACACGGAGCGGACGATGATGTGTGCGGAGCGGATGTGGTTTGTCTGGATGGCGATCCTTCTTGGGCTGGTGATGGGACTGGCCGGAAGCCAGATGTTTGCCGCGGCCTTTCTGGCGCAGCTGGCGGTCATGATCATGTTCCTGATACGCGGTGTGACCGGCAAATGCCCCTCGCTGATGATCCTTCAGCAGCTGCTTCCCCCGTGTGACCAAGGAGAGGGATAATGGACAAGGTAAGCTACAAAGACGCCGGGGTCGATATCGACGCGGGCAACGCGTTCGTCGAGGCGATCAAGGCCGATGTCAAATCGACCTTCGATGAGCATGTCATCGGCGGGATCGGTTCGTTCGCCGGAGCCTATGCTCTGCCCGCGGGCTACAAAGAGCCGGTGATCCTCTCCGCTACCGACGGGGTGGGGACCAAGCTCAAACTGGCCATCGAGAGCGGTCGACTCGATACCGTGGGGATCGATCTGGTCGCGATGTGTGTCAACGATCTCATCTGCAATTTCGGGACGCCGATGTTCTTCCTCGACTACTATGCTACCGGGAAGCTGGAGCCCCGGAACGCGCAGGCGGTCGTCGGCGGGATCGCCGAGGGGTGCCGCCGGAGCGAATGCGCACTGGTAGGCGGTGAGACGGCCGAGATGCCGGGGATGTACCGTGAGGATGATTTCGATCTGGCGGGCTTTGCCGTCGGGATCGCCGAGCGCAGCGAGATGGACCGCGTCCGTCTCGTGCAGCCGGGGCAGGTGCTGATCGCCCTCCCCAGCTCCGGGATCCATTCCAACGGCTATTCGCTGGTGCGCAAGCTCTTTTTTGAGAAGCTGGGGATGGGGCTGGAGGACGATTTCGAGGGGCGGCCGCTGATCGAGACGCTGCTGGAACCCACCCGGATCTATGTCAGGGAGTTCAAGGCCCAGCGGGACAACATCGTTGCCCTGGCCCATATCACCGGCGGCGGGATCGTCGAGAACCTGCCGCGGGTCCTGCCCGAGGGGATCACGGCGGTAGTAGAGCGTGCTGCGATCCGTACATTGCCGATCTTCGACTTCATGGCACAGTATGTCGACGAAGAGGAGATGATGCGCACCTTCAACATGGGGGTGGGGATGATCTGGGTCGTCGCACCCGAAAAGGTCGAGGCGGTCCTGGCCGGAACCGACGGATATGTGATCGGTCATCTCGAGGCGGGGACGTCGGGCGTACGGATCGCTTGACATTTAAAGGAGGTTTAACTATAATTGCACTCCTTTTCGCCCGAACGGAGTGTAGCGCAGTCTGGTAGCGCACCTGCTTTGGGAGCAGGGGGTCGAAGGTTCGAGTCCTTTCACTCCGACCACGGCCGAAAGAGACTTTTTTTACTTATGGTGGGTATAGCTCAGTTGGTTAGAGCACCTGTTTGTGGCACAGGGGGTCGTGGGTTCGAATCCCATTACCCACCCCATATGTATTCTCTTCCCAAAACTTTTCGCGCTAGTAGCTCAACTGGATAGAGCACCAGACTTCGGATCTGGGGGTTAGGGGTTCGACTCCTCTCTGGCGCACCACCGATCTCGGAACATCCCCGGTATCGCTGTACAGATACCACACACAAAGCGCTCGTAGCTCAGCTGGATAGAGCACTCGCCTTCTAAGCGAGCGGTCTCAGGTTCGAATCCTGACGGGCGTGCCACCCTTATGGATCGATGCGGACGTGGTGGAATTGGTAGACACGCCAGATTTAGGATCTGGTACCGCAAGGTGTGGAGGTTCAAGTCCTCTCGTCCGTACCACTTCAAAGATAATTTTTTGCTATAATACCCCCGAACATTCACATAAAATACGATACCAAGGAGACAGGAGATGGAAAGAGGCTTACTGGTCATTGTGGCCGTTGGCGCGATCTTCGGCTATTTTGCCCTGAACATGTTCCGCACGGCTGCGACGGATGAGACGCCACAGTGGAACGGAACAGTCGAAGACAAATACGCACAATACTACACCAAAGATGTCCTGGGGGACAAGGTGCTCGATCTCAATGCCCTACCGCTGGAGAAGGCCAAAGAGACCTGGCGTCAGATGCCCGTGGGCAAAGAGCTCATCGCACAGCTGCCCGATTTTGATACGGTGCGTACCGAGGCGGCCAACCGATTGGCCGAAGGGCCTTTCCGTGACTATCTGCTCAAAAAGATCGATACACTCAAAAGCAAATTCCTCGTCGGGGACATCACGGTCGATGAGGCCCAAAAGCAGATCGAACAGCTCCCCTGATCCTCTCTCAGCATTCTCTTTACGGTTCGCGGCGGATCGCCGCGAGCCACTCATCGAGTTTTTTCTCGAACCCTATCCCCGCCGGTGCGTAGTATCGGTGCTCCTCCCCGACATAGCTTTGTGCCACCCAGCCGCCGTGATCGTGCGGGTAGCGGTAGGTTTTGGCGTGCGTTTTGATGTGAGCAGGAACCGGATCGATCTTTCCTTCGTCGATCACCCTCAGCGCGGCATTGATGGCGCGGTAGCTGCTGTTGGACTTGGGGGAGCTGGCGAGGTAGACCACCAGCTGGGCCAGCGGGATGCGGGCCTCGGGGTAGCCGATGTTCTGGACGATGGTCAGCGTCGAGGCGGCGAGATTGAGGGCGTTGGGGTTGGCGTTGCCGATGTCCTCGCTGGCGAGGATCGCCAGACGCCGGGCGAGGAACTCAGGGGGCTCCCCGCCGGCGATGAGGCGGGCCAGATAGTAGATCCCGGCGTCGATGTCGCTGCCGCGGATGCTTTTGATCATCGCGGAAGTCAGGTCGTAGTGGCTGTCGGCTTCGGAGGAGCCGGAGCGAACCGCCTGGGGGCGGATCGCTTTGAGTATTTCCAGGGTAATGGGATCGGCAACATGCGACGCACTTTCGAGCAGGTTGAGCATCGCCCGTACGTCGCCGCCGCTGGAGTCGATGAGGTAGGCGTGGGCCTCCTCCTCCAGCGTGATCGCTTCGCGGGCGAGGACCGTTTCGAGCAGTCCGGCCAGGGTGTCCGCATCGAGACTGCGCAGTTCAAAGAGGTGTGAGCGTGAACGGATCGCCGCGGTCATGGTGTAGTAGGGGTTCTCGGTCGAGGCGCCGATGATCAGGGCCGCCTGCTGCTCCATAAAGGGCAGAAGGACCTCCTGCTGGGTCTTGCTCAGCCGATGCACCTCATCGATGAAAATAAGCGGTTTCTGGAGCGCCTGGGCGTATTGTTTGAAGAGCTTGCGCAGATCGTCGATCTTGAGGCTGGTGGCGTTGAACTCATAGAAGGGGCGGTCCAGCTCGGTGGCGATGACCCGCGCGAGGGTGGTCTTGCCGCAGCCGGGAGGGCCGTAGAGGAACAGATGGGGGAGGGCGTCGGCCTCGATCAGGGCGCGCAACGGCGCACCGGGACCCAGCAGATGGGGCTGCCCGAGTATGGCATCGAGCGTTCGGGGGCGGTACTTTTCGGCCAGGACCATTACGACTCCGGGGCGGCTTTGCGGGTTTCTTTTTCTCGGCGCTGCTTTTTGCGCCACTTTTTCATGAACGCATGGTGTTCGTCGTACTCTTTCTGGGTGAAGTAGCGGGTTTTGTTCTCGGGGAGGTTGTTCAGCTCGATCGGACCGTACGCCACCCGCTTGAGATCAACCACTTTGGCGCCAAAATGGGCGAAAAAGCGGCGGATCTCCCGGTTCTTCCCTTCGGTGATGGTGACACGCAGCTTGGTGTACTTGCCGCTGCGTCCCCGCTCTTCCCAGCCCGCGAACGGCGCGAAGGTCATGCGGGTCAGCGGGCTCGCTTCGTGTCCGCCGGCGGTGGCGTCCTCGAGGGTCAGCCCCTCCCGCATGGCGGTGACCATCGCCTCGCTCAGACCGCCTTCGATCTTGATGTTGTAGGTGCGGGGCAGGGCGCTACGCATGTAGGCCTCGGCCACTTCGGGGGCATCGGTGAGCAGGAGGAGACCCTCGGAGGCGTAGTCGAGCCGTCCGATGGGGACGAAATGGCGGAATTTGCCCGGGAGCTTGTGGTAGATGGTGGCCCGGCCCCGGTCGTCCTTTTTGGTTACGAGGACCCCTTTGGGCTTATGGTAGACCACGAGGGTCACCTCGCCGCTGCGACGCTCCTTGACCAGGCGTCCTTTGACGGCGACACGGTCGCCTGAGCGGACATCGTAGCCGTATTCGGTCATGGGGCGGCGGTTGACGGTCACCTCGCCGGCCTCGATGAGGCGGTCGGCTTCGCGGCGGGAGTAGCGGGTGTGGTGGGCGATATATTTGTTCAGACGCATGGGGTGCCTCCTGGGGCAGGGCCGTGAGGCCCCTTAGACGAAAAAGACCGTCGGCAGGATGATCGGGTAGCGTTTGCGGGTGCGAATAATGTGCTTGCGTACGATGCCGCGCAGATCGTCCTCGACCACTTTGGCGTTGCCGCTCTTTTCGATCTTGCTGTTGATGAGGTACTGCTCGATCAGCTTCTCGATCTCGGCGGCGAACTTCTTGTCCTCGCGGTCGGGGACCAGCCCGTGGGAGGTGACGACCGGTTTGCTGAGCAGTTTGCCGGTCTGCTGGCTGATCTGGAGAACGATATGGACGATCCCCTCGGTGGCCAGCTTCTGGCGGTCGTCGACGACGTCGTTCTGGATCGTCTGGTTGTTCTGGTTGTCGATGTAAGTCTTGCCCACTTTGACGGTCTTGACCTTTTTGATGTATTTGGGGGTGATCTCGATCTGGTCCCCGTCGCTCATCAGCAGGATGTTGCGCTCATCCACACCGCAGGTGACAGCGGTTTTGGCGTGGGCGGCGATGTGGTTGTACTCTCCGTGGACCGGGAGGAAGAACTTCGGCTGCACCAGCCGCAGCATCAGTTTCTGCTCCTCCTGTCCGGCGTGACCCGAGACGTGGATGTCGCTGAACTCTTTGTAACGGACGGTGACGCCCGCTTTCATCAGGAGGTTCATCAGCTTCGAGACGCTTGCTTCGTTGCCGGGAATGGCGCTGGCGGAGATGATCACCGTGTCGGTGGGTTTAAGCTTGATGTGGCGGTGCTCGTCGGTCGCCATGCGGGAGAGGGCGGCCATCGTCTCCCCCTGGGAACCGGTGGTGATGACGAGCACTTCGTCATCTTTGTATTTGCCCACCTCGTGCGCTTCGATGAAGTGGCGGTCCTCGATGTCGACAAAGCCGAGCTTACGTACCACCTCGATGTTGCGCTCCATCGAGCGGCCGATGACGCAGATCTTGCGGCCATGCTTGACCCCCCGTTCCATCGCCTGATAGATGCGGTGGACGTTGGAGCTAAACGTCGACATGATCACCCGCCCTTTGGCCAGATCGAAGAGTTGATCGAAGGTCTTGCCCACCACCGCTTCGCTTTTGGTGAAGCCGGCGTTGTGGGAGTTGGTCGAGTCGGAGAAGAGGGCCAGGACCCCTTTGGCGCCGTAGTAGGCGATGCGGTGCAGGTCGGCGGTGTAGCCGTCGATGGGGGTGTGATCGATCTTGAAGTCAGCCGTGTGGATGAGGGTCCCGATGGGGGTCTCGATCGCCAGAGAGTTCGAGTCGACGATCGAGTGGGTCATGTGCATCCACTCCACTTTGAACTCGCCCAGCGTGTACTGCTTGCGCTTGATGACGTAGTTGAAGTACTTGGTGTCGGCCGAAAGCCCGTGTTCGTTGAACTTGTTCTCGATCATCGCCAGCACCAGCGGGGTGCCGTAGATGGGGAACTTGAGCTCTTTGAAGAGGTAGGCGGTGGCCCCGATGTGGTCTTCGTGACCGTGGGTGATGACGATCCCGCGGATCTTCTCCTTGATCGCGTGCAGGTAGCTGAAATCGGGCACGAGAATGTCCACGCCGTGCATCGTCTCATCGGGGAAGCTCATCCCCACGTCGATGATGATGGCGTCGTTCTCGGTCTCCAGGACGGCGATGTTGCCGCCGATCTCCCCCAGGCCGCCCAGCGGGGTGAAACGCAGACGCCCTTTGGCCTGCTGATCGAGCTGGCGCCAGGGGTTCATCCGCTCATCCTGCACCTCGTCGTTCTCGATCAGCGCGGCGCGCATCTCGGGGGGGACGTTGGTCGGGATCTGTTTGCGGCGTCCGCCCCGGCTGGCATTGCGGCCGGCGGTGCGGCGGTTGCCGCCCGATTTGTTCTGCTCGTTGCGCGGGGCGTTGCCGTCGCGTCCCTGACCGGAGCGACGGTTGGAGCGGCGGTTGGGCCGACGGTTGGAGCGCTCACCCGAAGCGGCGTTCTCTCCGCCTGCTTTGGGGGCGTTGCCCTCGGCGGAGGTCTCTTTTTTCTCAGATGCCGGGCGCTGTTGACGGTAGGGGTTGGGGTTGCGTCGGCGCTGGGGTTTGTTCTCGGAGCTGTTTTCCGGTTGGTTGGGTTTGTTGTTATCCATCGTGGATATCCTTTGTCACTAAAATATTGTACAGTTGGTGGTAGGTTGATGTCGCAGCTTCATGGGGGCGGATACGGGGATCGATCCCGACCGCATCGAATGCGGCGAGGACGGCATCCCTGCCAAAGGCTCGCTCAAGGTTCTTGCTCAGTTTCTTGCGCGGTTGCGCGAACGCGGTTTTGAGAAAACGCTCAAACCCGCGATCACCCAGCGTGCGCTCTTTGTCGATGGCCAGGACGGCTGAGGTCACCTTGGGCGGCGGTATGAACGCTTCGGGGGGTACCTCGAAACGGACCGCGGCGTGCCCGCAGCTCTCCGCCAGGACCGAGAGGGACGAAAAGTCCCGCTCTCCCGGCCGGGCAGCGAACTTGTGGGCGACCTCTTTCTGGGTCATGACACGCAAAGAGCGGCACATCGGGTCGTGCAGTGCCTTGAGGATAAGGCGGGTCGCGATGTTGTAGGGGAGGTTGGCCACCAGATGATACGGTTCATCCAGCAGGCTCCCCGGCGCCCAATGCTCCAGCGCATCTCCGCAGATGAGCGTCAGCCGTCCCGAGTCGATCTCGGCGGCGAACGCATCACGCAGATGCTCGCATAGTCTCTTATCCACCTCAAAAGCTGTGACAGAACGAACCCGAAGGAGTTCGCTCGTTAAATCACCTAAGCCAGGCCCGATCTCCACGATGGGCAGAGGCACATCGGGCATCGCTTGGATGATTTGGTGTACGTAATAGTGGTCTTTGAGAAAATTCTGACCGAACCGTTTGGTGGCGATCTCGGCCGCGTCGATATTGTTGCGTTTCATTATACACTTTTTTTCTTAAGATATATTATCTCTTTTTGGCTATAATCCGCGTACTCTACACTGTGATGGAATGCTATGGACTATTTCGCTAAACGGATTATACCATGTTTGGATGTTGACAACGGACGGGTGGTCAAAGGGGTCAACTTCGTCAGCCTGCGGGATGCCGGTGACCCGGTCGAAGTGGCCCGCCGCTACAACGAGGAGGGGGCCGACGAGATCACCTTCCTCGATATTGGTGCGAGTCATGAAGGACGCAAGACCATCGTCGATGTGGTCCGCCAGGTGGCCCGGGAGGTCTTCATCCCGTTGACCGTCGGCGGGGGGATCCGTCGGCTGGAGGATATCTACGCATTGCTCGATGCGGGCGCGGACAAGGTGAGCATCAACTCCGCGGCGATCAAACGTCCCGAGTTCATCACCGAGGGGGCCCGCCGTTTCGGTTCCCAGTGCATCGTTGTGGCGATCGATGCCAAGCGGGTAGGGGATGGGGCGTGGCACATCTTCACCCACGGTGGACGCAACGACACCGGGATCGACGCCATCGCCTGGGCCAAAGAGGCTTACGATCGGGGAGCGGGCGAGCTGCTGGTGACTTCGATGGATGCGGACGGGACCAAGGCGGGATTTGACAACGAGCTCAACCGCCGCATCGGCGAGGTGGCCCCCATCCCCATCATCGCCAGCGGCGGAGCCGGGACGATGGAACACATCGAAGAGGCCTTTACCGTCGGCCAGGCCGACGCGGCGCTGGCGGCGAGTATTTTCCATTTCAGGGAGATCGACATCATGGATCTCAAGCGCTACCTGCGCTCCCACAACATTCCGGTACGGCTGTGATGTTCGTCTGTGCGGGGGAGAGCGAGCAGTTCGATTTTGCCGAGCCGATCGGGATCGGCATGGTCGATGCCGCGATCCGGCTGACCCGGCTGTGCCTGGAGCGAAGGCCCGATGAGGTGATCTTCGTCGGCACGGCGGGCAGTTACGGCCGGCACCGGATATTCGACATCGTCGAGTCCACGGTGTCCACCAACATCGAGACGGGCCTGTTCGAGGGGAAAGCCTACACACCGATCGACAACAGGATCAAAAGCGGATCGGGTGTTTCACGTGAAACAAACGCGATCGTCAACTCCTCCAACTACATCACCACCAATCCCGTGCTGGCAAAACGGTATCTCGAGGAGGGGATCGATCTGGAGAACATGGAGTTCTACGGCGTGCTCAAAACTGCCGCCGCGCTGGGGATCCCGGCCCGGGGGATCTTCGTCGTGACCAACTACTGCGATACCAACGCCCACCGGGATTTTCTGACCAACCAGGCCAAGGCGATGACGCTCCTGACCGAGTACATAAGGGATACACATGCATAAACCGACGATCATGGATCACACCAAAGAGGAGCTTTCCGGGTTGATCAAACCCTCCTTCCGGGCCAAACAGATCTACAACTGGATCTATCAGAAGTATGTGGACGATTTCGACGCGATGGCCAACCTCCCCAAAGCGATGCGGGCCGAGCTGGCGGAGCGCTTTACCCTCTGCCCACTCAAACAGCTTACCAAGCAGGTGAGCTCGGACGGGAGCATCAAGTATCTTTTTGAGCTGCCCGACGGCCATACGGTGGAGGTGGTACTGCTGCTGATGCGCCCGGCGCAGTACCATGAGGACGGTACCCTCAAACACCACCCGCGCTTTACGATCTGCATCTCCTCTCAGGTGGGGTGCAAAGTGGGGTGCGCGTTCTGCCTGACGGCCAAAGGGGGCTTTATGCGCAACCTCTCGGCCGGGGAGATCGTCGCCCAGGTGCTCGCGATCAAAAAAGACATCGGCATTCCCGCCAACCACCGTGTCAACCTGGTCTTCATGGGGATGGGGGAGCCGCTGGACAACCTTGACAACGTCGTACAGGCGATTCGGATCTTCTCCGATCCCGACGGGCTGGCGATCTCCCCCCACCGTCAGACGGTCTCCACATCGGGCCTTAGTAGCAAGATCGAAAAGCTCGGTCAGCTCGATCTCGGGGTCAATCTGGCGATCTCCCTCCATGCGGTGGACGATGCGCTCCGTGAACGGCTCATGCCGATCAACAAAGCCTACAACATCGCCTCGATCATGGAAGCGGTCCGCCGCTTCCCTGTCAACGCACGCAAACGGGTGATGTTCGAGTACCTTGTCATCAAAGATGTCAACGACTCGATCGACGCGGCCAAAAAGCTGATCAAACTCCTCAACGGCATCAAAGCCAAGGTCAACCTGATCTACTTCAACCCCTATGAGGGAAGTGAGTTCGATCGGCCCGACGAAGCGACGATGGTAGCCTTCCAGGAGTATCTGATCCGACGGGGGCTGCTCTGTACGATCCGGGAGTCCAAAGGACTCGACATCTCCGCCGCATGCGGCCAACTCAGAGAACAGAACAGGGAGAACGTCCGATGACAGCACTCGATCTTTTTCAATATATCCTGATCGCCGGAGTGGCGATCGTCGGCGTTGTGGGGATCATCGTCGTGGTTCGGGACGAAGAGAAATAGATACCTTTTGTGATGGTTGATTGGTATATTGGTTATTGGTGTATTTGTTGTGGTATTGATCCTGGCCATACCTCAATACGAAATCGAAAATCTCATTTACCAATATACCAGTAACCAATACACAAATACACTAATACCCCAATACCCTCTCCGCATATATCTTCTCTCTCAATGATCCAAAATCGAACCGGCTCTCGACAAAGATAGGATTGCCGCAGGTGAGTTCAAGCGTCTGTGCGTGGAGCAGCAGGCGGTCGGCACCGGTGTGTCTGCGGCGCTCCTCGGAGGTGAGTTCCCCCTCGAGATAGGCGGTGGTGACGTCGAAGGTGGTGGTGTAGATCGGGTCACCGAGGATGGGATGTTTCACGTGAAACAGGTGGATCCGTATCTGATGGGTTCGGCCGGTTAAGGGACGGCAGCGCAGCAGCGTGGCGTCGTGAAGCGGGTCGTATTCGAGCACCTCGAAGCGGGTCTGGGCCGGTTTGCCCCCTTGGGGATCGATAAAGACCTTGTGTTTGGTGTGGCGGTAGTCCTGATTGACCCGAATGGGGGCATCGACATCAAAGTCCCTCTCGATCCGTCCGTCGACCCAGGCGAGATAGGTTTTGTGGACGGCGCGCCGCTCGAAGGCCCCTTTGAGCTGTGTCTCGGCCCGTTTGTGACGACTGGCCACCACCAGCCCGGATGTCTCCTGATCGATCCGGTGGACGGCATTGGCGTCGGAGCCGGAGTGGTGGCGGATCTCATCGAGGAGGGTGTAGGGGGACTGCGCTTTGTTGGGGTGGACGAGGATCCCGCTGGGTTTGTCGAAGACGAGCAGATCGGGGGTGACGAAGATGGGGTGGTTGCCGCGGTGCTCGGGGACGAAACGGACCATTTCGATTTCCCCCTGTATCCGGGCGGACTTGTTGGTCATGGGGCGGCCATTTACCAGCAGGCGCTCCCGGTCGATCACCCGCTGCGCCTCCCCCTGCCGCATCCCGAAACGGCGCATGATGTAGAGGAACGCGAGTGTCTCCTCCTCGACAAAATAGCGTTCACGCACAAACGGCACTCACCACCCCCTAACCCGATTTTGACTATAATAATATCTAAGAACAGATTGGAACAAGGTATGACGGGACAACGGTTCGGGCGTCGCTGATGCCGGCGGCACCCTGCGGGCTGAAGCGCCATTGCCCCGCCACACCTTATGCCCATAACGAAGGAAGAGATACAACATGGTCGAACGATACGCACGCAAAGAGATGAAAGAGAAGTGGACCCAGCACGCCCGCTATGCCGCCTGGCTGGAGGTGGAGAAAGCGGTGGTCAAAGCCTGGAACAAACTGGGACTGATCCCCGATGAGGATGCTGAAAAAATCGTCGAGAACGCTACGTTCAGCGTGGAGCGGATCGACGAGATCGAGGCGGTGACCCGGCACGATCTGATCGCCTTTACCACCAGCGTCGCCGAGAGCCTCGGGGAGGAGAGCCGCTGGTTCCACTATGGGATGACCAGTTCCGACACGGTCGATACCGCCGTGGCGCTCCAGATGCGCGACTCGCTGGAACTGATCATCGAAGATGTCAAGATGGTGATGGACTCGATCAAAAAGCGGGCCCTGGAGCACAAATACACCCTGATGGTGGGCCGCAGCCACGGGATCCACGGTGAGCCCATCACTTTCGGTCTGGTGCTGGCGGTGTGGTATGACGAGATGCGGCGCCATCTGGAGAACCTCGAGCAGACGATGGAGGTGATCGCGGTAGGTCAGATCAGCGGCGCGATGGGCAACTTCGCCCACGCCCCGCTGGAGCTGGAGGAGATCGCCTGCGAAGAGCTGGGGCTCAAACCCGCTCCCGTGAGCAATCAGGTGATCCAGCGGGACCGTTACGCCCGTCTGGCCTCGGCGCTGGCGCTGATGGCCAGCTCCATCGAGAAGTTCGCCGTGCAGGTACGCCACTGGCAGCGCACGGAGGTCTACGAAGCTGAAGAGTACTTCGCCAAAGGACAGAAGGGCTCGTCGGCCATGCCCCACAAGCGCAACCCGATCCTCACCGAGAACATCACCGGTCTGGCCCGGATGATCCGCGCCTATGTCATTCCGGCGATGGAGAACGTCGCTCTGTGGCACGAGCGGGACATCTCCCACAGCTCTACCGAGCGGTTCTGGCTGCCCGACAGTTTCATCACCAGTGACTTCATGCTCCACCGCTTCAACAATGTCATCGCCAACCTCACCGTCATGCCCGAGAACATGATAAAAAACCTCAACCTCACCGGCGGCCTTGTTTTCAGCCAGCGGGTGCTGCTGGAACTGCCCAAAGCCGGCGTCAGCCGGGAGGATGCCTACCGGATCGTCCAGCGTAACGCGATGAAAGTGTGGGAGGAGATCCAGCAGGGCAGATCAACTGTCAATGACAAGGGGGAGAGTCTCTATCTCCAGTACCTGCTGGCCGACGAGGAGCTGCGGGAGCGCCTCAGCGAAGAGCAGATCCGTGAAGCGTTCAACTACGACTACTACACCAAGAACGTCGACAAGATCTTCGCCCGTGTTTTTGGTGAGACTGACTGAAAAACCACGCCTGATCCCCGCAGCACGGGGAGGGCCAAAACATAAGAAGAACTAATATAACACCTTCGCCGAAAAAAACGTTTTTTTAACAAAACACCAAGCTACTTTTGAGTAAAATCGCATTTACTTTCAGGCCGCCCGTCCCAAGAAATTCGCGGCGTTCTACGGAGAAATTCAGACTGTTCCAGGGGAGAAAATCATGATCAGGGTCGTCAAAAGAAACGGGCGCGTCGAGACGCTCGATGTCGCCAAAATCCAGAAATACACCTCCGCCGCTGTCGAAGGACTAACCGGCGTAAGCCAGAGCGAACTTGAGGTCGATGCGCAGCTGCACTTCCGGGACATGATCCCCACCCAGGAGATCCAGGAGACCCTGATCAAGACCGCCGTGGACAAGATCGATCTGGACCGCCCCAACTGGACTTTCGTCGCCGCGCGCCTGTTCCTCTACGATCTCTATCACAAGGTCTCCGGCTTCACCGGCTATATCCATCTGCGGGACTACTTTGAGCGCGGAGAGAAAGAGGGTCGGATCCTGCTGGGGCTCAAGGACAAGTACGATCTGGATGATCTGAATGACCACATCCAGCCCGAGCGGGACAAACAGTTCACCTATCTGGGGATCCGTACCCTCTACGATCGTTATCTCATCAAGGATCGGCAGGGGGAGCCCATCGAGCTGCCTCAGCACCTCTTTATGGGCGTGGCGATGTTTTTGGCCCAGAATGAGTTCGACTCCCAGACCTGGGCGAAAAAATTCTACGACATCATCAGCAAGTTCGAGGTGATGGTCGCCACCCCGACGCTCTCAAACGCCCGGACTCCCCGCCACCAGCTCAGCTCCTGCTATATCGGCTCGACCCCCGACAACATCGAGGGGATCTTTGACAGTTACAAAGAGATGGCGCTGCTGAGCAAGTTCGGCGGCGGGATCGGCTGGGACTGGATGCAGGTGCGGGGGATGGGATCGTACATCGACGGCCACAAGCACGCCGCCGGGGGGATCGTCCCTTTTCTCAAGATCGCCAACGACGTCGCCATCGCCGTCGATCAGCTCGGCACCCGCAAAGGGGCCATCGCCGTCTACATCGAGCCCTGGCACATCGATGTGCGTGACTTCCTCGATCTGAAGAAGAACTCCGGAGAGGAGCGGCGCCGCGCGCACGATCTCTTCCCGGCTCTGTGGATCAACGATCTGTTCATGAAGCGGGTCGAGGCCGACGCGATGTGGACCCTTTTTGACCCTTATGAGGTGAAGGAGCTGACCACGCTGTACGGTGAGGAGTTCGAGGCACGGTATGAGGAGTATGAGCAGCGGGAGGACCTGACCAAGGAGGTGATCTCGGCCAAAGCGCTCTGGAAAGAGGTGCTGCGCAACTACTTCGAGACCGGCAACCCCTTCCTGACCTTCAAGGACGCCGCCAACCGGGCCAACCCCAACCGCCACACCGGGGTGATCCGCAGCTCCAACCTCTGTACCGAGATCTACCAGAACACCAACCCCAACCACTACAAGATCCGCGTGATCTTCGATGACCGCACCATCGCGCTTTTTGAAGAGGAGGAGATGGTCACGGTCGACAACGGCATGACCAAGCCGGCCAAGAAGATCACCGCACTCGACAGCCTGAACGGCAAATCGATCTGGATGGTGGACAAAGAGAAGATCGACGGCGACACCGCCGTGTGCAACCTCGCCTCGGTCAACCTCTCCAAGATCAACACCCCCGAAGAGATCGCCCGGGTCGTCCCCACCGCCATCCGGATGCTTGACAACGTGGTCGATCTCAACTTCTACCCGCTGGCCAAGGTCAAAAAGACCAACGAAAAGACCCGTGCCATCGGGATGGGGGTGATGGGCGAATCGCAGATGCTGGCCGAAGCGCAGATCATGTGGGGGAGCGACGAGCACTTCCGCAAAATCGATGAGGTGATGGAGTCGATCAGCTACTACGCCATCCGCGCCTCCAGCGATCTGGCACTGGAGAAGGGGACCTATCCCACCTACGAGGGCTCCGACTGGTCCAAGGGGATCTTTCCCATCGACAAGGCCAACCCCGAAGCGTGTAAACTGGTTGACAGAGGGGGGCTTTTTGGCTACACCCACGACTGGCAGGCCCTCAAAGAGAAGGTCAAGACCGACGGCATGCGCAACGGCTACCTGATGGCCATCGCGCCCACCAGCTCCATCTCGATCCTCACCGGGACCACCCAGGCGATCGAGCCGGTCTACAAGCGCAAATGGTACGAAGAGAACCTCTCCGGCCTCATCCCCGTCGTCGTCCCCAACCTCACGCTCGATACCTGGCAGTACTACACCCCCAGCTACGATCTTGATCAGCGTCTGCTGGTCCGCGCCGGGGCCATCCGCCAGAAATGGATCGATCAGGGGCAGAGCCTCAACATCTTCATCACCCTCGACAAGGCCAGCGGAAAGTACCTCAACGACATCTACATGGAGGCCTGGAAGTTCGGCCTCAAGTCCACCTACTATCTCCGCAGCCAGTCGCCCGAAGCGGCGAAAGCGGAGGAGGGGGTGGAAGATCGCAGCGCCGAATGCGTTGGCTGCCAGTAGCGGCACGATTTGGGCCCATTTTTGACGTGTCGGCTTCGTTCCGCTTCGTCACTTACCCCCATGTAAGCTCCGGCGCTCCACTCACGCCGAGCACGCCAAAACTGCACCCAACTCGTACCGCTATTGTTTCCGTGGTTCGATGGACTTGCTCCGTTTGGTCACGTACTCTGGGTACGCTCCCGCACTCCGCCGCGCCCGATCGATCAAATCTGAGGCAAACTGAAGGTGCTATACGCTCCTTTTGGTCATGGTAAACGATCATGCGGGATTGACGACGGTTTTGTCGGGATCGGGGGGATTCCGGATCGGGTCCGGACGGATTCAGGATCCTCTTATCTGATCGGGATGTTGTAGGGTGTTGTCCCCTGACAACACCGTTTGCGGGCGTTTGTGACAGCGTGTTGTGAGGGCACAACACCCTACGCGAAAACATCAAAGCAGAACGATCGATGGGATTTCGGATTAAGTCCGGAATGACGGAAACTGCGTACCGTTAAGGTTGACAAAAGCCCACCCCGTGTTATCCTTCCATCATCCATCATCCATCATCCATCATCCATCATCCATCATCCATCATCCATCATCCATCATCCATCTTCCATCTTCCATCTTCCATCTTCCATCATCCGTCATCCATCTCCCACGATTGCTCCACAAATATACGCTATTCTCTGGATGTGAAAGTCATAGGCTCCTTGCCTCCTCCTCCGATCCAGAGGGGTC
>Ga0256843_1001471_pt1 | contig 18567 bp, 14 predicted proteins | sample AlvinellametaG_FD_191572 | JGI IMG/M metagenome (GOLD analysis project Ga0256843, IMG submission 191572) | Pompeii worm associated microbial communities from hydrothermal vent at the East Pacific Rise, Pacific Ocean - Alvinella | ecosystem: Host-associated > Annelida > Integument > Unclassified ... | reverse complement strand
GGTACTTGAACTCAACAGTGCAGGATTACGCAAGCCCATTGGCGAAATCTACCCCTCTCAAACACTGCTAGAAGAGGCATTTACACTCGATATTCCTATTACCTTTGGTTCAGATGCCCACAGTGTCGCACAGGTAGGCTTTGGTTATGAAAAAGCTGTAGCCATGGCAAAAGCTGTCGGATACACCCATGCTGTTACCTTTGAGGCACGAGACAGGGAATTGGTCACTTTTTAGGCAAATTTACTGAAAACTATTATTTTAGAGTGGCTATAATAGACGATACTAAAATTCATAGGAGAAATTAATGGGTAAATTTGTTAACAACATAGACGAGTTTTTTAAATATTGTGAAGAGAATGAAGTAGAATTTGTTGATCTTCGTTTTACAGATATTAAAGGAGCTTGGCACCACCTCACATACAGAATGAGCGCAGTAAATGCTGAAAACCTTGAAAATGGTTTCCCTTTTGATGGTTCATCTATCGAAGCATGGCAACCAATCAATGAGTCAGATATGCTTCTTAAAGCAGATGTACCAACTGCTTTCCTCGATCCATTCACTGCTGATTCTACAATTATTCTATTCTGTGATGTGTATGATATCTATAAAGGTCAACTTTATGAAAGATGTCCTAGATCGATTGCTAAAAAAGCACTTAAACATGCAGAAGACCTCGGTATTGCTGATGCAGCTTATTTTGGTCCTGAAAATGAATTCTTTATTTTTGACCATGTAGAGTTTACAGATAATATCAATGAAGCTGGATACAGAGTAGACTCTGAAGAGGGTGAGTGGAATGACCCTACAAGATTTGATGATTATGGCAATATGGGTCACAGACCAAGAACAAAAGGTGGGTACTTCCCTGTTCAACCGACAGATTCTATGGTTGATTTAAGAGCTGAAATGATGCTTCTTCTTGAAGAGGTAGGTCTTGAAGTGGTACTTGGTCACCATGAAGTAGCACAAGCACAAGGTGAAATTGGTATTGTATTCTCAGATATTATCGGTGCAGCAGACAATGTTCAAAAATATAAGTATGTTGTTAAAATGGTAGCACACCTCAATGGTAAATCTGCTACATTTATGCCAAAACCACTCTTTGGAGACAACGGAAACGGTATGCACGTACACCAGTCACTCTGGAAAGATGGTAGCAACCTCTTCTATGAAGAAGGAAACTATGGTAACCTTTCTGAAATGGCACTGAACTATGCAGGTGGTATCTTTAAACATTCAGCAGCCGTAGCAGCCTTTACCAACCCAAGTACAAACTCCTATAAAAGATTGATTCCAGGGTTTGAAGCACCTTCTATCTTGACCTATTCAAGCCAAAACAGATCTGCTTCTTGTCGTATTCCTTATGGTGCAGGAGAGAAAGCAACACGTATCGAAATGAGATTCCCAGACTCAACAGCATGTCCTTACCTCGCATTTGCAGTTATGATGATGGCAGGGCTTGATGGTATTCAAAACAAAACTATTCCAGTGGGTCCAATGGATGAAGATCTTTTTGAACTCTCTCTTGATGAAATTCGTGAAAAAGGAATTCCTCAAATGCCTCATACCTTGCGTGAAGCACTTGAAGGACTTATTTCAGACAACAGCTTCCTTCAGCCTGTATTTACACCTGAATTCCTCGATGCGTATCAACACTATATGTTTGAAAGACAAGTATGGCCAGATGAATCTCGCCCAACAGCATTTGAGTTTAAAACAACCTACTCTTGCTAAGTTTTTCCTCCTAAGGGGTTTTCCCCTTGGGAACACTTCTTCTTTTTCTTCCTCTTATTATATATTTATACTATAGATAATCAACTACTTAAACCAACCACATCTATTTAGAGGCAACAAAAAGAGCTTGCTTTTTCTCCTGTTTAAAAAAAGTAAAATAGACCCATAGCGTCGTACCATAAAGAAAAATAGAGAGTACCACCACCCCAATCGTTACCGATTCAAAGAGTGCTTTATAGGCATAAGAGGCAGGAATCATATGTACCAAAATAATAGAGAGCGCCCCTTTCATTCCTGAGAATGTTAAAATAAACCACCCCTCTTTTCCTACAGGTTTGATAGAATCAATGGTTTTTCCAAAAAAGGCAAATTTTGCCATAGAGAGTGCGCGAATCAATGTGGTTACTCCAAACATAAGTAAAATTTCATTTCGGTAATACCAGAGTCTCTCCAAATCAACCATCTCTGCCAACACAAAAAAGATCAATACCGCAGCAATATATCCAAACTCTTTTGCCATCTCATAAATATAGGCTAACCGTTCATTGGTTGTGGCACAGATACTTTCAAGACGCAAAGAGGAAAAGAAACTCTTTTTTTTCTTTTTATCTACCATACAGGAAACTGAAATATCCATATCAATCCATGCTTTAGTGGCAATAATAGCCGTAATGAGTGTCAAAATACCACTGACATGCATCTCTTCACCCAGTAAATAGGCAACATAGCCTTCAATAATAAACGTAAAGAGTTCTCCCCTTTTATCAGAAAAGAGTTTCATCAACATATAAAAACCATACCCCAATGCCACACCCATTCCCATACTGACGGCAAACACCCGTAAAGCTTCTGTGATAGCGTGTACTGCTCCTATCTCTCCTTCAAGCATCCATGGCAACCCTATAAAGAAAAAGGCAATGACAGCTGTGGCATCATTTCCTAAAGATTCCCCCTCTATCAAAACTTTAATATCATGACTAATCCCTTCAAAACGAGAGAGTACAGACTGTACACTCACCGCATCTGTTGCCATATTGATAGCAAACAAAGAGACATAGGCACCCAGACTTAACCCAGAAAAAACATCAAAATAGTAAAGGCTTGCCCCTGCTGTAATAGAGAGTCCTACCGCTACAACAGCCAAATAAAAGATACTCCAGCCATGTTTTTTCAAATCTGAAAAGTGTAAATGGAGTGCATCTCCCATAAAAATAAGAGGAATACAAAACAGAATAATCGTATCAAAGTAGAGGGTTAAATCGATAGGTACTGCTATTTTAAAATAGGTATAAATCAGATAAGAACCAGTTAAAAGTAAAAAAACAGAAGGCACTTTGAGACGGGTGGCAATGGCATCTGAAAGTACGACAAGACTTAAAATGGTAATCAACATAATCTCTGGGGCAAAACTGTGCATGGGTCTCTCCTTTAAAAAAGTGTGCCACTGTCATGAGAGGCAGGCGTAAGTGGTTGACTCCGTGTAGGGTGGAGAGGGTCTCCATCACTCTCAACGTCTCCCTCTTTAATCGGTTCATCATCAATATTGATTGTTTCAGCATAAGGACTCTCTTCATCAGGATTGATATCTTCCCCATCATCATAGATGATTTGGCTCTCCTGATCCCACACACCCATTGTCTCTGATTGCTTTTTTAAAGGAGAGACAGCTTTAGGCTTCTCTTCAGGCAAAGGAGAAATTTTGGTATAGAGTTCACTCTTTCCTTTATACTCTCCACGATATACCCCTTGTGGAATATCAAAGGTACGCTTGAGTTTAGGGTCGATTGTCAGCAGTTTTTTAAAATAGTAGGCAAATGCCGGTGCTGCCAAAGCACCTCCTGTTGCCCCTTTACCGATAGGTTTGTTATTGTCACGACCAAACCAGCTAATCACTTCAATGGTTGGGGAGTATCCACAAAACCATGCATCTACCCCTTTATTGGTTGTACCTGTTTTCCCTGCTAGTTCCAACCCTTTGACCTGTGCATTTCTCCCTGTACCCCGTTTTACAACATCCATTAAAATATCTGTCATCAAGTATGCCTGTTCAGGGGTTGTAAAGTCGGCAATCTCTTTAGGACGGGTTTCATAAATTACTGCACCCTCTTTAGAGATTACTTTACTGATGAGTCGTGGTTCTATCATATGCCCACCATTGGCAAATACAGAAAAAATCTGTGCCATTTTTAAAGGAGAGAGTCCCAAATTACCTAAGGCAATAGACATATCTCGGGGAATATGTGGTACATCTAAAAAAGCCAAACGTTTTCTGATGGTACTTACCCCAAGTTCAGAAACAAGGTTGATGGTTGCTAGATTGCGTGAATGTACCAATGCTTCTCTCAAGGGCATAAAGCCTTTAAAATCACGCTCATAATTTTTAGGCGACCATACTTTTGGTTTTCCATTTTCATAATATTGAAATGTTCTTGCAAGGTCTGTCAAAGGTGACGCAGGGTTATAGCCCATATCTAGTGCCGTTTGATAGATAAAAGGTTTAAAGGCTGAACCAGGTTGTCTGAGTGTCTGTGTTACGCGGTTAAAGGCTGACCGCTTATAATCTACCCCTCCAACCATTGCCAAAATATCACCCGTTTTACTCTCAACAGCTACAAATGCCGTATTGATAGTAGATGTTTTAGGACTCTCTTTATATTTTTTTAATACTTTTTGATAGGCATATGCAACTGCCTCTCTGGCAATTTTTTGCTGTTGCATATCGATGGTTGTATAAATCTGATACCCTGCCGTACGAATATTGTCTCCACGCTTTTTAAAACGCCGTATCACTTCATCAACCACATAAGGAGCAATATTTTGAGTAAGAGAGGTTTTATAGATTTTAGGAGACTCTTTGACTGCTTTAAGATAATCACGCTCCGTGAGCCACCCTAAACTTTTCATACGGTAAAGTACATTGTTGGCACGGTTTAAGGCACGTTTGTAGTGTCTGATAGGATTATAGTAACTAGGAGCATTGGGAAGCCCTACTAGCAGTGCTGTCTCTTTGAGTGTGAGTTCATCTAACTCTTTATGAAAATAGCCATTGGCTGCTGTCTTGACTCCAAAATAGTTATTACCGTAAGAGATTTCATTGACATAACGCTCAATAATCTGCTCTTTGGTCAATTCATGTTCAATTTTGAGTGCTAAAATGGCCTCTTTGATTTTTCGTGCCAGCTTTTTTTCATTGGAAAGAATTTTGTTTTTAATTAACTGTTGCGTAAGGGTACTTCCCCCTTCTACAAATTTTCCTGCTTGAATATCTTTAATTACTGCCCGAATAATCGCATCGGGATTGACCCCATTATGTTCAAAAAACTTTGTATCTTCCATGGCAATAAGCCCTTCGACAAAAGCACTGGGAAGTTCATCGTAACGGGCATAGAGCCGATGCTGTTTTTTAAAAACATATGCCAGTTTTTTACCATTTCGATCTAAAATTACCGAAGAGATTTCAGGCTGATAGTGAATCAGTTTATCTGCATCCAAAGAGATCTCTTCATAGGCATAGATAAAGGCCGCCGTCAATGCGGCAAAAAAGATGATCAGTAAAATAATAGAACCCTTGATCAAACTGCTAAACACACCACCCCTTTATACGCTATTGATAGATCATTATATCGAAGTATCTCTAATGAGTCTCAACATCTCTCTTAAGTGCTTTTTTGAAACCCCTAAACGTGGAATAAAACGCACAATAGGTGCATTGACTGTGGGCTGACGTATCGCACCGACAAGAAAGCCCTTTTCAATCAACATTTGTTGTATCTGTACTGCCTCCTGATTGCTTTTGACAGGAATAGGAACAATCAGTGTTTCTCTTTTGACTCCCAATATCTCTTCAACCATTTTTAGCCTCTTGTCAATCTTTTGACGGTATCTCTTTGCCTTTTTACTCACAGTGTTTAAATTAATCAGTGCCAATGCCGTATCGATCACAGAAGGCGCAGTTGAATAGATAATGGGTTTGGCACGGTTTTCCAAAAAAGAGACAATCTCCCTAGAAGCAAGAATATAGGCACCATAACTCCCGTAGGCTTTTCCCAAAGTTCCCATTTTAATATGGTTCTCTTTGATAGCAATATCATAATATTCAAATACACCCAAGAGGTTTTTTCCAATCACTCCAGAGCTGTGTGCTTCATCGACAATCAACAAGGCACCCTTTGCATCAGCAATTTTAAATATTTCCAAAGCACATATTTCACCACTCATCGAGTAAACCCCCTCAATGGCAATTATTTGTCTCTTTGCCTGATGCTGAGCCATTTTTTTTCTTAAATCTTCACTGTCATTATGTTTAAAAAAAACCACACGCTCTTTGATAAGCCCTGTTGCCATCATTCCTGAAGCATGATACTCTTCATCCATAAAAAGGATACTGTTTTTACGTACCAGTGCATCTATCAGAGCCATATTTGCAAGAAACCCAGACCCGACAACCATCCCTGACTCAAATCCGTTTAAGCGACAGAGTTTCTCTTCAAATGCCTGATGCACAGGATGATAGCCATTGACAAGCATACTCGCTTTTGGCGCAAATACTTGATATGTTTCAAACATCTTACAGAGTTTTTCAAACTGTTTTTTATCATTTGCCAATCCAAGATAATCATTGGAGGCAAAATCAATCAGGTGAGTATCAAACTGTTTGCGTTCTCTAAAACGACCCGCTTTTTTTAAGGCACGCAGTTCATTTTGATACATTGTCTATAGACCTTCAAGCCACGGTTTTAGCACTTCTACCTGCAATCCCATGGCTGTACTTTCATAGCCTTTTACAGAGGTAATATACTTTTTACAAAACCCCTCTACCATACATCCCCCTGCCTTACCTTCCCAAAGACCACTCTCTAAATAGGCTTCAAGCTCTTGTGCTTCAAAAGGGGCAAAACAATACTCTGTCGCAGAGGTATCAACCAGTAAAAACGCTTTGGTACGATAGTGCAAGCAGGAGATAATAGAGATACTTGAGCCACTTTGAAGCATGAGGATACGTCTTGCATCTTCTCTATTTTTGGCTTTACGAAGCATGGTGCCATCAGATGCGACTACCACAGAATCGGCACAGAGTAACGGAGTCTCAAGACCAAAGGCTTTTACAGAAGCTTCCATTTTCCCTTTACTGGCACTATAGACAAAATCTTTAGCTATAGTTGTGGTAATTTGCTCTTCATCATATTCAGGGGCTTTCTGAATAAACGCAATACCAAACTTTTGAAGCAATAATGCACGACTTTCCGAATTGGAACAGAGCTGAATCTTTGTTGTTTTCAAAATATTCCTTTTTTTCTACTTAAGATACCCTCTAGGCATCTCAGTTGCCACCCTCAAGCACTTCTGCAAGATAGGTTTTTGCCTCTTCGAGTGCTATGGTGATTTTGGAGGCATCTTTTCCGCCTGCTTGGGCAAAATCGGGGCGACCGCCACCACCTCCACCGACAATCGGTGCAATGGTTTTAATCCAGTCACCTGCTTTGACAGGCGTATTTTTTGAACCTGCGGCTAAGAGTACCTTATCCCCTTTTTTCTGAAAGAGCATAACCGCAACCTGCTCATATTTGTTTTTCACCTCATCAATCATCGATTTAATATCACCCGCTTCTACCTCTTCAACAATGACATTGACACCATTGACTTCTACTGCTTTCAACTCTTTTTGTGTGGCACTCATTGCTGAAGCCAACTCCCCTTTGAGTGTTTTAATCTGCTCTTTGAGTTTTGCAATACCTGCAAGTGGATTTTGATTTTTAAGTTCACTTTTAATCTCATCTATTTCATCTCTCAACTCTTTGACTGCATGAATTGCCCTGTTGCCACAAATAGCTTCAATACGTCGTACCCCCGCACTTACGCCACTCTCTTTGGTAATCATAAAAAGCCCTATCTGAGAAGTATTGTCTACATGTGTCCCTCCACAAAGTTCAACTGAAGCATCTCCCATACTGACCACGCGTACTTCTTCACCGTATTTTTCACCAAAGAGTGCCATGGCACCAGCATTTTTTGCCTCATCAATACTCATAATTTCTGTTTTTCGTGGTATGGCACTGCTAATTTTTTCATTAACCCATGCTTCTACTTTTTCTATCTCTTGGGTGGTCATTGCTTTAGGGTGAGAGAAGTCAAAACGCAACCGTTTATCATCATTGAGTGAACCTGCCTGTGCAATATGCTCACCTAAAATCGCTCTAAGTCCTGCATGAAGCAAGTGTGTTGCAGAATGGTGTTTTTCTATCTCGGCACGTCTGCTGTCTACAATCGCTGTCACTTCATCACCCACACAGAGTTTTCCTTCTACTTCAGAGAGGTTCAACTCAAGAAATTTTTTCGTATCAATCACTTTTGCAACAATCTCTCCATCAGCCCCCCTCAATATTCCACTGTCTCCAACCTGACCACCAGACTCAGCATAAAACGGTGTCTTTTCAAGCAATACCCAGCCTTTCCCCTCAATACTCTCTCTCTTTTTAAAATTTTCATCTAGAAGGGCAAGCACTTTTGTCTGTCTCTTTGTACTCTCATACCCTACAAAGGTATTGTGGTCAAACTGCTCTTTTAAAAGTTTGAAATCACCTGTAGTCGCTACGTCTCCTGTTCCTTTCCAGTTTGCTTTAGATTGTGCTTTTTGGGCTTCCATCTTTGCATTGAACGCATCACTATCAAGCGTGATATTTTTCTCTCTGAGCATATCTTCTGTTAAATCCAGAGGGAAACCGTAGGTGTCATAAAGTTTAAACGCAATCTCTCCATCAAAAACATCATCGGTATTTTTTAACGCTTCATTAAAGAGTTTAATCCCCGCTTCAATCGTATCAAAAAAACGCTCCTCTTCCATTTTCATGGCTGTTTTAATCGCTTCAGAACGGCTAACAAGATACTCATATTGTGTTCCCATAAGTGCTACAAGTGTATCAACCAGTTGATACATGAACGGCGTACGCAAGCCCAGTAAATATCCGTGTCTGATTGCCCGACGCATAATACGTCTAAGAACATATCCACGTCCCTCTTTGTCAAAGTTGACTCCTTGAGCCAGAAGAAAAGAGACTGAACGCAAGTGGTCAGCAATGACACGGTAAGAGGCAGAGTTTGGCGCATGGAAATCGTATGGTTTACCGACAAGTTCACCAATCTTTTCTAAAAAAGGCATAAAGAGTGAAGAGTGGTAGTTATTGAGTACTCCCTCTTTAATCGCAACAACCCTCTCTAGCCCCATACCCGTATCGATACTCGGTTTTGGCAGTGGATTGAGTGTGCCTTCTGCATCTCTCTCATACTGCATAAAGACAAGGTTCCATATTTCAAGAAAACGGTCACCCTCTCCACCCATCACATCTTCTTCACTGTGAAAGTTCTCTTCCCCTTGGTCATAGAAAATTTCAGAACAAGGACCACAAGGACCAGTATCTCCCATTTGCCAGAAATTATCTTTATCTCCAAAACGCATAATACGCTCTTCTGAAATATACTTTTTCCAAATTGCATAGGCTTCATCATCACTCTCATGAACAGTCACCCAAAGCTTCTCTAGGGGTAAATTCAAATACTCTTCAGACGTAATAAACTCCCACGCATACGCAATTGCTTCTTCTTTGAAGTAATCTGCAAAAGAGAAATTTCCCAACATTTCAAACAGTGTATGGTGACGTGCGGTATAGCCTACATTGTCAAGGTCGTTATGTTTTCCTCCTGCTCTTAAACAGGTTTGTGAAGAGGTGGCTCGTGGAGGATTGGGAATGGGTGCTTCTCCTGTAAAAATGTTTTTGAACTGCACCATACCGGCATTGGTAAACATAAGTGTAGCATCTTCAGGTACTAAAGGTGAACTTGCAACAAGGGCATGTCCTTTACTCTGAAAAAAGTCTAAAAATGATTTTCTGATATCCATAAAATAATCCTCTGTTTGTATCGTTATAAATTGAAGATATTCTAGCTAAATTGTGGTTACTTGAAGTTGATAAATCGTAGGAGGAGAGTTCCCCTTATAGGGAAAATAGCAAATGATGCTTTGCGAAAAGTTTGGATACCCTTTTCCCCCTTTCAAGGGAGAAGGTGCTAATAGATATCAAACAGAGTACACCCATCATATAAACTGGCATCTGCAATAAAACCTGAAGGGCCGGTATAGCCTGTCAAATCGATAGCTCCGTTAAAGACACATTCAAAATAGATACCGTCAATGCCTGCATCGGTATTGGGGTCATTGTCATATTCAATATGCACATTGGCAATAATATCATTGGTAAAAAAGTCAAAATTACAATTATCTCCAACAATATCAAAGGTAAATGCCCCTTCAAAATTGGTTACACCACTGTAGCCACTGTCACATTGATAAACAATACCACCAACACCATCTCCATAGTCATCGGTAATAAAATAGGTTTCAGGGATAGGCCCATCATCTACATAGACCACTTCTGTATCTCCCCCACACCCGTTTAACACAAGCATTGCAACAGAAAGTAAAGCAAATCCTATTATTTTTTTCATCTTACACTCCTTTTACAAGTCAAACATACTGTTATTATTTCATTAAATTGTGTTGTTTTTGTGTCGAGGCTAGCCAGACAAAATGCTTATGGATTCCATTTTCTAATTTTATTATGGCAAGAGACACACTGATTTAACACTTTTGTATACATTTTAAGTGTGGCATGTTTTTTACCTTTTTGCATCTCTTCATCTATTTTAGTGGCATATCTTTCAATATGCATTGCCTGCTCTTTTGCAAAAACACTACTATAGTCCATCTCTAATTTAGGAGTAATCTCTATCTCTTCAGATGCTTTTTTTAACTTGACAACCCCCTCATGTACCCATACTTTATTGTTATATAAAATACCTTTTTGCACTTCAGAAAGGGCTTGTGCCATACTTTGCATATCTTTAATACGCTCCTCTTGACTATACCCATATATATTTGATACCAACAGTGCCAATGTCGTCAGTGTGATAGAGAGTTTTTTCATTACTTTTCCTATTATATTAATTTTATTTAATAGATTATATCAGGTTTTTATATATTTTTTTAAAAGTTCTGCTATCTTTTTACTTCCACCTCTCTGGATTGTTTCCATCAGTCCCCTACTTTTTGCTTCAAGGTCTTCATCAAGAAGAGCCAGTACCTTCTCTGCATTAAGTGCATCTTCTCTCATCACCCATGCTAAGCCTTTTTCTACAAGAAACTGTGCATTATAATATTGGTGGTCACTTGCTGCATAGGGATAGGGAATAAAAAGTGTGGGGAGTGCCATAGCCGAGAGTTCCCAAAGGGTAGAAGCACCTGCCCTTGCAATGGCAAAATCTGCTTCGGACATATATTCTGCCAAGCGTGTTGTAAAACCAAAGACTTCTGCATCAATGCCCTCTTTTTCATACACCTGACGTACCGCATCTACATTTTTCTCTCCCGCCTGATGAATGATTTTAATCCCTTTTTCTTTCAGCTTTGGAGCAAGTTCAAGTGCCAGTGTATTGATTGCTTTTGCACCTTGTGAACCACCTAGAAAAATAACAGTTTCAACCCTTTTTCTAAGACGTGCCTTCTCAAAAAAGATCTCTTTGACAGGATACTCTTGAATGGGACTCTCTTCAAGATAAGAGCTAAGAAACGCTACTGCATAGGGTCGGAGTAATTTGTTTAAAGAACCCAACGCAGCATTTTGTTCATGAATCACCAAAGGGATACCTGCCGATTTGGCAGCAAATGCCGTCGCTGCCGAAGAGAACCCTCCTACAGAAAAAACCACTGTGGCATCATGTTTTTTTAACAATCTACGTGCTTTGATAACGGCTAAAAGCATCATCCAGAGCGATTTTAGTTTACCTGCTCCTTTTTGATTCACCACACCACGTGTCTCTAAAAAGTAGGTTGCTGTAAAATCTTTATCTTCTTCAAACCATGCCCTGTCTTGTCCTATGGTTGAACCAATATAGACAAGTTCTTCTCCTTTAAGTTGCTCTTTTACAGCCTTCACAATCGCCAAATGACCACCTGTTCCCCCACCTGTCATTACAATACTCATTGTTGCTTCCTTACACTTGTTTTATCTCTTAATTATAACATTTTTCCATGTATGTCACGGGGAACTTTTTTTGAAATCATCAATACCATTCCTATGGCTACAGAGAGTGCAATAATATGAGACCCTCCATAACTTAAAAAAGGTACGGCAATCCCTTTAATCGGGGTAATACCTGAAATACCGTAGGCATTGAGAATAAAAGCAAAAGAGATTAAAAGCCCTACACCAATACTAAAAAGATAATAGGTCGGGTTTTGTACTTTTGAAGCAATTTTAAAAATACGAAAGACAATAAAAAGAATGGTAACGGTGACAAACATAAGCCCAAAGTAGCCCAACTCTTCGGTAATTCCTGCAAGAATAAAGTCAGTATGAACTTCACTCAGATACCCCAGCTTAAATTGCCCATTTCCCAACCCCTGTCCAAAGAAACCACCATTATAAATAGCATTGAGTGAGTTTGAAATTTGATAAGGCTCTTTGGCAGTCACATCAACACGCAGGGTTTGAAGCTGTTCAAAAGGCAAGAGAGAGAGAATGCTGTCTTGTACGGTACTCCACCAACTTTTAATCCGTGCCATTCGGTGGGGTGCAAAGAAGATAAGTCCGATAAATGCTATAAAAATACCCGTAAGCATTGTAAGAAAAAACTTCCATGAACTTCCAATAAAGAGAAAAAGTATCATCAATGTTGCTCCCAGCACGACAACCTGTCCCAAATCTTTTTGAAAAATAGCAATCACGACTACTGCTGCAAGAAAAATAAGAATATAGGGCATAAAAGAGCGTAGCTCTTCTAAAAAGCCCATCTCATATTTTTGTGCAAATTTTCGAGAAAAACTCCATGCCAAAAAGAAGACAAACCCTACTTTAAAAAACTCTACAGGAGCCAGAGAGATTGGGCCGATACTAATCCACCGTTTTGCGCCTCCTACGGCTTTTACCAAAGATGCCGGCATAAACTGCATTGCAAGCATTAATACAAAAAAGAGTAAAAAGAGTGTCAACCCCACAGGGATAAACCACTTGTCAGGGTCGAGCCTGCTTAAAAATACCATTGCACTAAAGGCAATAAAAATAGAGATACTCTGCCTAAAAAAAAAGTGGAAATCACTAAAATGAAAATAGAGCACCGTATAGGTCGAAAGAGAGTAACTCATGACCATAGAGAGGGTTAAAAGTGCCACTACAGCTGCCAAAAGAGGTTTGTCTATCATTGCATATTCTTTATCATTCGAGGATATCACTTAGTTAAATGGTTAGTATTTTAACGCATTTAATAGATAACTTTGTTAAAATTGCATATCATCTAGGGAAAATCATGCACAAAAATATCAAAAATCTGGCACTGCATCAAAGAACAAACAAAATCAGCTCTCTTTTTATACTGCTTGTACTTGCCATGCTTCTTTTTTTATTTTCTGTCTTAAAGACCATTCTTTCCGAACGTCATATTCCCAGTCAATTTGCCATTCGGCATGACCGTTCTCTACGAGGCAATATTCTTTCTGCTGACAATTATACACTCAGTCGTTCCCAAAAAACCTATCAGGCTGTCATTCGCGGGGCAAGTATAGACCCTCAAAAACGTGTGGCATTTGTACGGCTTTTTAGTATCTACAGTGGTATTCCCGAAGAGAAGGTACTTAAAAAATTCAAAGATAAAAAAGGACGGGATATTCAAGGCAATATTGTGCTTGCCAAAGATATTACCTTTAAAGCTGCCATGCAACTCAAAGACCTTGCCTACAAACTCAGAAAACTGGGGGCATTTCAAACCATTAAGACACGCAGTGGAATTGAAGTACTTTATGGGTTGGATATTGTTGAAAATGGCGAGACAAGAGAGTTTCCTCTCTCTGATGTACTCTCTCCTGTATTGGGGTATGTCGGTAAAAAACAGGAGGGACGCTACACCCGTCCCGAAGGGAAAAAAGGGCTAGAACGCAAATATGATACCCATATCACATCTAAAAAGAATGGCTATTTTAAAGGGGAGCGTGATGTGGTTGCTTCGATTATTCACAATAAAAAGAGTATTCAGAGTATCCGTGTTGATGGGATGGATTTGCATTTAAATATTCCTTTGGCATTTCAACGCAGGGTTGAGCTGATGATAGACAAAATGAAAGCCAGTATTGATGCCGATGAAATTCTTGTCGGAGTGATGGAGAGCCATACAGGAAAAGTGCTTGCCCTTGCCAGTACAGAACGTTATGACCCCAAACATATTACACAAGAAGATATTTCCGCACTCAATCCAAAATTTGCAGAATATCCCTATGAGGCAGGTTCTGTCATTAAACCGCTCTCACTTGCCATTGCACTCAACCATAAGGTCGTCAAGCCTGATACATGGTTCAATACCTATTATGGTCGTCTTAAAATTGGTAAACGCCGTACCATTACTGATGATGAAAAATTTGCCGCACTGACAGCTACCGATATTATTGTCCACTCCTCTAATGTTGGAATTTCCCAAATTTCATGGAAACTCACAGGACAACAGTTTCGGGACGGTCTTCTTCAATTTGGTCTCTCTCAACCCTCAGGCATTGACCTTTCACGTGACCTTGCTGGACGTATCAAGTCATTACATCTTCTCAATAACAACATGCACCGTGCCAACTCCTCTTACGGCTATGGTATGCTTGTTACCTTTGCACAGCTGTTTAAAGCCTACTCTGCCTTTAACAATGACGGAATTGCCGTCACACCCCGTATTGTCGATTACCTTTCAGATGCCAAAGGAAACCACTATACCCTTGAACCCAAAGTGGGTGACCTACATGCCGTAGGAAAACGGGCAGCCAGACAGATTCATAATATACTGCTTGAGGTCGTCAAACGGGGAACAGGTGTCAAAGCCCAATACCCAGGGCTGGAAATCGGTGGAAAAACAGGTACGGCACACATTGCCAAACATGGGCATTATGTACGAGAGTACCATAGTAGTTTCTACGGTTTTGCCAATGACAGCAAAGGGCATAGATATACCATTGGTGTACTGGTCATTAAAGCAAAAAAATACCATAAATATTTTGCTTCTCAGTCGGCTGTACCCACCTTTAGACGTGTTGTAGATACGTTGGTAGAGTTAGAGTATCTCCTGCCTGAAAATGGACAAATCGATACACTCTCCCCCATTAAACTGGATAAACCAAAAACCCCTACAACCATCCCTACTCCACCCAAAAAACCCTCTTCTCATAAATCAATTAGAGAACTCTTTAAGATGAAAGCCAAACAGAAAACACAAAAGAGAATCAAAAAGAAAAAGCCCCAAAAACTACCTCAACGCGTCAAAGTGACACCACCTGTAAAGAAAAAACCCTCTAAAAAAGAGTTTATACAGGAACTTTCAGCAGAAGACCTTTTTTAAGAGACACTTCTGCTCTCTTTGATTGTTAAATCCAGATATTATCAATCAAACGTGGTTTACCTACCCATGCTGCCACTAAGATAATCGTATTTCCAAGCGCTACCTTTTCAAGTGCATGAAAGGCTCTGTCAACAATGGCAATATACTCTATTTGGTCTGTCTCTTTCAATATCTCTCTCATCTCTTTTTCAATATGCCCCGCCTCCAACTCTCCCGCCATGACCATCTCTGTGGCACGTTTTAAGGCACGAGAGAGTGACAATGCCCGCTCTTTCTCTTCTGGGGAGAGATAGAGATTGCGAGAACTCAATGCCAAACCTTTTTCATCTCTGACAATTTCACAAGGAACAATAGCAACATCCATAAAATAGTTTTTCACCATTTGAGTAATCAATGCCAACTGTTGGGCATCTTTTTTTCCAAAATAGGCACGTGTCGCACCAGAGAGGTTTAAGAGTTTCATCACCACCTGAAGCATTCCGTCAAAATGGCCAGGGCGTTTTTCACCCTCTAAAATATATCCGCGTACTGCCGGTGCACCGATACAGAGTTCATCCTCTTCATACATCTGTTCAATACTCGGCATAAATAAAATATCAACACCTGCAAGTTCACAAATCTTTCGGTCTGCCTCCTCTCTTCTTGGATAACTATCAAGGTCTTCTCCTTCAAGAAACTGTGTCGGATTGACAAAGATAGAGACAATAAGATGATCATTCTCCTCTCTGGCTTGTTGAATCAGTGAAAGATGCCCCTGATGCAATGCACCCATTGTCGGTACAAAACCGATACTCCCCTTCAATACTTTTTTTACCTCTTCTAACGCTTCAATCGTATGTGCAATGAGCATCGCTAACCCTCTATTTTGTTATATTTAGATAAAATTCTACCAAAACAACACAGTGAATATCGAATAGTATGGTGAAGTATTGCATCTACTTTACCATACTCTTCACTCTTCACTCGAAAAGGAACTTTTCGGATGGATGCTTACGAATATGGCGAACTGCTTAAAAACCTCTCCAAAAAGATGGAGAATATTACCAATATTGTCAAACCTGACCAACTGCAAAAACGTCTCAATGAAATTGAAACCATGCAACAAAATCCAGATTTTTGGAATGATGCAGAAAAAGCAGGAAAAATTTCTCAAGAGAAAACCCGTACCGAACGTATTTTAAACACTTACCACCATGCCAATGATGCTGTCTATGATGCCATAGAGTATTTTGAAATGGCAAAAGCTGAAAAAGATGAAGAGACACTTGAAATGCTCTATGAAGAGGCAGAGTCTCTTAATGAACGTACCAATGCACTTGAAGTACAAATGATGCTCAGTGGAGAACATGATGCCAACAATGCCATTGTCTCTATTCACCCAGGGGCAGGTGGTACAGAGAGTCAAGACTGGGCAAGTATGCTCTACCGTATGTATCTTCGCTGGGCAGAACGTCACGATTTTAAAGTAGAAGTACTGGACTATCAGGCAGGAGAAGAGGCAGGGATTAAAGATGTCTCTTTCATCATTAAAGGAGAGAATGCCTATGGGTATCTCAAAGTAGAAAATGGCATTCACAGACTGGTACGTATCTCTCCGTTTGACTCCAATGCCAAACGCCATACCTCTTTTACCTCAGTCATGGTCTCTCCTGAAATTGATGATGATATTGATATTGAAATTGAAGACAAAGAGATACGTATCGATACCTACCGTGCTTCAGGAGCAGGAGGACAGCATGTTAACAAAACCGAATCGGCGATTCGTATTACCCATGAACCTACAGGCATTGTGGTACAGTGCCAAAATGACCGTTCACAGCATAAAAACAAAGCCGCTGCCATGAAAATGCTCAAGTCTCGTCTCTATGAGTATGAAATGGCAAAAAAACAAGCAGCCATTGATGGTATAGAAAAATCAGATATCGGTTGGGGACATCAAATACGCTCGTATGTCATGCAACCCTATCAACAGGTAAAAGATACCCGTTCCAATCAGGCATTTACCAATGTAGAGGCTATCTTAGACGGTGATATAGACAAACTCCTTGAAGGGGTACTGATTACACAGGCAAAATAAGCCTGTGTCATGTTTAGACTCTCGGTGGTGGCGTACTCTTTCTTGGTGGCGGTGTTGCAGAAGTAGCAGGGTGTCTGTGTGAAGTAGCCGTAGCACTCTTTTTAAAGTGACCCTTTGCACTCTTTTTCTTTCCAAACTTTCCAAGTAAAAAAGCAATGACCACCCCTCCTCCAATTAATCCCAAAGAGAGCATGGGTCTTGCACCCATCCATGCTATCGCAATAATCAATGAACCTAAAATCAGTGTCAAAATTCCTGCAATTACTCCCGTCACACCTCCTACCAGAGAACCCAGTGCGGGTATCACTTTGGCAAAAGTTTGCAAAGGCTCCATAATTAAACTAAAACCTATAAACATTAAAGAGAGTCCTGCCACACGTAGTACCCATGTCAATGTACTGTTGGCATCTAACTCCTCTTTAAAAATTTTTTCTGCTGTCACTCTGCCTTTTCGTACAAATACCAACGCTTTTCCATTGCTTGTACGGTAGGGTACCAAACGCTTTCCAGACTCCTTTCCAGCAAAAGTATAGACCCCTGAGGGTGCATAGGTATAGATAATCTTTATCTCACCTACTTTAGGTGAGGCAGGGTTTTCTCCTAGATAGAGAAACTGTTTATAGTTTGTCACAGCACCTATTTTTTGAGGCATTTTGGCAAGTCCATCATAGGGAATATTGGCTGAAATATGCTCAATCATTCCTTTATCAAGATGAAAATCCCCTAACATGGCAGGGCTTGAAAAGGTAGCGGAGTGGTAATTCATTGGGGGGTTTTCATGTCCACTGCGATGCTTGAAAAAACTTGAATCAATAGGATGCTTTGACCATGTTTTAGAGTATTCATAGGTAGTCACTGTTTCTGTACCCCCACCAAGCGTATCTTTTGAGTGGGAGTGTGTAGTCTCTTTCCACTGATACATTTCAACGGTACGTTGAAGCACTAAACCATCGGTAGAGACTTCAAACTCCGTATCCATTACCCTCTGTGTAGGTGTTACCTCCCCTTGCACCAATACAGGCTTACCTTCAAGCAACGCATCATAGACAGGTGCAGAGAGAAGATGAATCTTCTTTTGCATCTCTTCTAGTGCATTTGCCTGAGTAACACTACGCCCCTCATTCCACCAGATTAAAACCATAGACCCAATAAGTAAAACCAAGCCTACAAACATCCCTTTGAAAGAGTTCCCTATATTTTGACCATACCCCCTATAGTTTGTTTCGGTATAGTTATCCATCATACTCCCCTTTTAGCTATGAATTAAAACGGTCACCCATCACAAGATCACCAATCATGCCTAATGCCGACCCTTCTCCTACATCTTTGCCTCCTCCC
>Ga0256843_1001470_pt1 | contig 18574 bp, 19 predicted proteins | sample AlvinellametaG_FD_191572 | JGI IMG/M metagenome (GOLD analysis project Ga0256843, IMG submission 191572) | Pompeii worm associated microbial communities from hydrothermal vent at the East Pacific Rise, Pacific Ocean - Alvinella | ecosystem: Host-associated > Annelida > Integument > Unclassified ... | reverse complement strand
AAGATCGTCTAAAAATTTCATTTTTTTAAGAAGAGAACTCATTATGGAAAAACAGACATCTCCGTTTTTCATAAATTTTTTAAAAGGTTCAAATTCTATTTTTAAAATAATTCCGTCTTCATCCATTGCACAGTTGGCGGGATAAGGCATATTTTCGAAATTTGCAAGTTCAGCAATTAAAGACACGGGCAGAAATTTGTGTATTACAAGCTCATTGCCTTTATTGTCTACTTTATACACTCTTACACTTCCGCTGATAAGAAGATGAAGATACGCAGGATTTTCTTTTTCATAAAATACTATTTCGTCTTTTTTTAAATTTTTTACGATTGTAAACTTTTCTATCTCTTTGATCTGCTCGTCGCTGAGACCTTTAAACAAAAAAAGGTTGCCTAAATCCATATATACCTCTTTTTGTTGTAATTTTATCACAAGACCCCAGCTTCTTTACAATTTATTTACGTTTTTTTGTTAATTTTATTACATAAAGTAATAAACAATTATTCAATAACCTGATATTTTTTTAAATCCTCTTCTGATATTCCGTCTATTAAGTTCATTTTTTTTAGTTTTTCAATTACTTCAGGTGTAGTATCGACATCTGGCGGCCACTCACGGTTAAAACCGTCTATTTTACTTTTGTTTGTACCGTCTATACCTATGATTTCCTCAATCCATACATCCCTAAGCGCATCAATATTGTTTGTCACCCTCCATACAAGCATATACGGATTAAACGTTTCGGGAGTGTTTATAAACACTACAACTCTTAAATGCTCTTTGAGTTCTTTTAACTTATCGAAAATTTCCCTTGCGGGCTTTGTTTTATTGAATTTGATCACACATACCGGATTTTTGGTATCCGTCATATACTGTTTAATTTCCTCCACACTCTCATCAAGCGCTTTTATTTTCTCCAACAGCTCCTCATCATCTAAAATTCTCAATTCTCCATTCTCAATTCTCCATTCATGCGTTGCATCCACTCCAAGCTTTCCGCCTACAAGTTCTTCTACGCTTGAATGGTCAAGCTCGTCTACAACACCTTTGCTTATAAGCACTTTTTCAGGATCCAGATTGTTAAGTATATATCTTGTTATGTTTTCATAATCTCTAAGTTCAGGCGCATCCTCACCTACAAAAACCGCGTGTTTTACAAAACTCATCTGCCCGACACCCCACAAAGAGTGCATTACCTGCATACTGTGTCCGGGATATCTCGGAGCTATTTTACAAAGAATCAGGTTATGAAAAACTCCGTTTTCAGGCATTGCGTAATCAATTAAATCAGGTGAAGTGGTTTTAAGCAGAGGCAGAAATATTCTCTCTGTCGCATAACCCATATATTTGTCTTCCAAAGGCGGTTTCCCGACAACAGTTGCATAAAACACAGGGTCTTTTTTAGTTGTAATGGTTTCTACATGCATAACCGGAAACGGCTTTTTAAGCGTATAATATCCGGTATGGTCCCCAAACATTCCCTCAATTTCCATCTCTTCAGGTTCGCACCACCCCTCAATTACAATATCCGCATCCGCTGGAATCTCAATATCATTGCTTATACATTTGACAAGTTTAGGGCTTTCGCGTCTTACGAATCCGTACAGCATTACTTCAAATATCCCGGGAGGCATCGGTGCGGTGGCACACCATGTCCACAGAGGGTCTCCCCCTATTGCAACGGATACAGGCATTTTTTTGCCTGCCTTTTTATACTCCCAAAACAAGTGTGCGCTGTCTTTATGTATCTGCCAGTGCAGTCCGAGTCTTTTATCGTCATATATCTGAAGTCTGTACATTCCCACGTTTCTGACACTTCCGTCAAGACTTTTGGTATAAACCTGTCCCATTGTGATAAATTTCCCGCCGTCAAGCTCCCATGTTTTAAGTATCGGAAGATTAGAAAGTTTTGCGGCGTCTCCCCGGTATACTCTGTACTGACACTCTGCGGATTTAACGGTTTTTGGAATTGTGTTTTTAATTGCAAACAGCTTTCCGAACGCTTTTAATTTTTCACTAAGTGTTTTAGGAGGTTTCATTTTAATAAGACTTTCAATCTCACCTGCTATTTCATCAAGCTCTCTTCCAAATATCTCTCTTACAACCTCATCGTTTGCAAAAATATTCATAACAACAGGCATATCAAACTTTTTGCCGTTTTCCACAGGGTTTGTAAACATCAGTATTTTAGGATTTTCTTTTTTTGCTTCTATATAAGCCAGATGCGGTATTTCAAGATTAATATCCAAAGGCTCGTCTATAATTTTTATATGTTTTTGCAGATCACTTAACTTCATCACCGTCCTTTAACAACATCATTATTTTAGAAAGCAGTATCATTATTTTAAAAACCTCTTTTAATAAATATTCTTTTTCTTCCAAATCTTCCGGATAAGAAAGCATACTTAAAATCTCCAATGCCTTTATTATAGCTTCGCTTATTTCATTCCCGTAAACAGAATTAAGCTCCTGTCTTAATTTTTCCAAATCTTTGCTTAAAACAAAATCTTCCGGTAAAAAAGGAGCAAAAAACAAGGCAAGCTCACGTGAAAGCTTTTCATAATTGCCGTCAAAATATTTCATTAGCTCTTCTTCAGAAATATCCGTGTTATGAAATTCGTCATAAAATTCAGCATATTTTTCCAGACCGTATTCTTTTAAAAAATCATTTAAACTTTTTTTATCATATGATTTAAAAAGAAAATAGAGTGCTATTTCACTGAATTTGCCGTTTTTTAATTTTTCAAGCATTTTCATCCTTAAAGTGTCTGTATTGAAAAAGAGCCTTTAAAACCCCGTCTTCTATTTCGGCAAGAGAAGGTTTTCTGAGTTTCAGTTTTAAATTAGGTGCATACATAAGTTCTCTTACGAAATTACCAAGATCCGGTTCATGTCCAACTATAGCCACCACACCGTCTTTATTTTGTAAAACCTGTTTAAGTTCAATCATACCCGCACCCGGATACAGCAAAGCAGTTTCTTCAAAAAAAGCATTAGGGTAATAAGATTTTAAAATTTCCGCAGTCTGTTTTGCTCGCAGGGCTTTAGAAGTTACGATATAGTCAATTTCCGGATATATTTTTTCTATATGTTTGAAAAATTTTTTAGCTCTTTTTATACCTTTTTCCACTAAAGGCCTTTCAAAATCGTGTCCGTTAAACTCTTCCCTTTCCATTGCCAGAGAATGCCTGATAAATAAAAGCTTCATTTTGTTTTCCTTAAAAGTACTCCCGTTAAATAAAGCGAATTCGGTATATTCAAAACATAAGGATGGTCATAATCCTGTTTTAAAAATTCCAAAACTGACAAATAAGAATTATCAATAATACTGCTGCTTAACGCCAAATCCAGCAGATCTTTTGAAGTTATTGAATGTGAGCAGCTAAAAAGTGCAAGACAGCCTCCGTCTTTAAGCAGTTTTAAAGCGTTTACTATTAAATATTTCCAGCCCTTAATAGCCCCGTTTCTCGCTTTTTTATTTTTAGCAAAGGCCGGCGGATCTATAATAATCAGATCATACGTTTCTTTTTCTTTTTCAAGAAACTTAAAAACGTCCGCTTTAATAATATCGTAATTCTCAACTCCGTTTAATTCACAGTTTTTTTCTATCTGTGAACAGGCAAGTGCCGAAATTTCTACGAATTTAGTATATTTGGCATTTGCATAAATACCAAATCCTCCCGCATTGGCAAACAGATCCAGTGTTTTTTTATTCCCGAATTTCCCTACTAAATATCTGTTCTTTCTTTGATCAAGGAAAAATCCGGTTTTTTGTCCTTCTTTTAGGCTTGTCAAAAATTTTTTATCATTTTCTTCTATTATAAATTCGTTATCTACATTGCCGTATACAGTATGGGATATAACTTCCAGCCCTTCTTTTTCTCTGATTTTATCTGCTTTTTCATATATGCCTTTAGGATTTAACAGTTCAATCAGTATTTCAAGTATTACACCCTTAAAATTATCCATACCCGCAGTGGTAAAACTCACAACAAGATTGTTACCGTATTTATCTGCTATAAGACCCGGCAGAAAATCCGCTTCCGAATGAATAAGTCTTAAAGCATTAGTAGTGCTTGCGTTTATTTTCCACAAACCGTTTTTAACAGGTCCGTTTTTTCTTTTTTCAATCGCTTTTTCTATTCTGTTTTTAAAAAACTCCCTGTCTATGTTTACTTTTTCAAAGCTCAAAACCCTTGCCGTAATTTTACTTTCCGGATTAACAAATACCGTTGCCGCATATTCGCCTTTATAAACAAGATCGGCTATACTGCCTTTATCGCATTCAGGTATTGAAACTATTTCGTTTTTATATATCCAGGGCACTCTTCTTTTCAGCTTGTTAAAAGCCTCTTTTGTTATTTCTACCTTCATTTTCCGTCTTTCATTTTAAAGTGATATATTTTCCGTTGCTTTTTATGTATTCTATCAAATTTTTATAAGTTTGGCTGACAATCAGCGTTTTAGCGTCTCCGATAATGACAAGTTTTCTTTTTGCTCTGGTAATCGCTACATTCAAGCGTCTTATATCTTTTAAAAAGCCTATTTCCTCTCTTTCGTTTGCCCTGACTAAACTTAATATTATTATTTCCTTTTCCCTTCCCTGAAATCCGTCAACACTCTTAACTTCCAGCAAATCACTTTTTACTTTACATTTTTCACTCTTCACTAAACTTTTTATGTATTCCTCATGGTCTTTATACGGAGTAATTATCCCTATATGCTCTTCCTTAGCACCGTTTTTCAAAAACTCTTCAACGAGTGAAACTACAAATTCAGCTTCTTTCGGATTGTATTTTGAAGGTGAATCTTTTTTGCTTTTTTCCATAAATTTGCCGCATGTGTCTATAAATACAGCCGGTATATACTCCCCGTACATTTCATCCGGCTGAATATTAAGATCTCTTATCGTTATATCCTTAATTTTTTCATAAGTTTTTACTTTGCACTCATAAAACTCGCAGCTTGGAAATTCATTTATTTTTTCATTCATACGGTATTGTATTTCAAGAGTATGTAAAACATTCGGATATAAAGCGCTGAATCTTTCAAACATACTTATTTTCAGTCTTTCGTCATTGCTTAAAATAGTAGGAGGAAGCTGTTTGTGGTCTCCGGCAAATATTACACTTTTACCTTTAATAAAAGGTATCAGGCTGCTAGGCTCCATCGCCTGAGCCGCTTCGTCTATAAATACCGTATCAAAATCCCTGTTTTCCAGAAATTCTCCTCCGCATGCCGAATTTGTAGCAAAAATTATTTCAGCGTTATTTAAAACATCATTCATAATCTGTTCGATTATTTCGTTTTTCTGATCGTACAGTTTATTTATATTCTTCTGAATTTTAAGCCATTCGGCCATTTCTCTCATCCATTCTTTCAGTACTCCTCTGGCCCCTTTGCCCTCTTTTGCATATTTTAATATTTCCTCATCGCTTAAACCTCTTCTCCTTCCGGGAGTCGGTTTTTTATATCTTTTATCCTGCAGATATTTCAAATCATCGATTTTTTTAATTATTTTTTCAACCTCTTTATATCTTTTATCGCGTCTTATTTTTACATCCAGCGAATATTTCATAAGTTTAGAATCCATTTTCGCAGGATGTCCAATTCTTACGACATTATATTCCCTGAGTTTCTCAAGCAGGTTGTCAACAGCTACGTTGCTGTCGGCGGAAACAAGCAGTTTTTTGCCTATATGTTTTTTGATCACCTCCGCAAGAGTTGTAGTCTTACCGGTTCCCGGAGGTCCGTGTATAAGAAAAACGTCTGAATTAATGGATTTGCTAAGCGCTATGTTTTGAGATTCGTTTAAAATATCGCTTTTTTCGTCAACCGTTTCAACTTTCGGCTCTTTTTTACCGAGCAGTATTTCCTTACCATTTTCAATTTTCAATTCTCCATTCTCAATTTTTTCAAGCGCTTTTTTCATTCTTTTAAAAGTTATATCGTTTACAAACAGATCAAGTCTGTAAAGTTTTGAACGGAATATCGGTTCTTTTGAATATACTTCTATAAAATTTCTCCCAACACCGCTTACAGTCGCCTCCTGGTTAAACTTAAGGGGTTCTCCTTTGCTTATAAGCACAATATCTCCGGCTTTAATCTGATGTTCAGGCATATTGTTTCTGTTAAATCTGTATATTTTAAAATCCAGAAATTCTCCGACATATTTCATTCTAAGCCCTAACACCGCACGGCCTCTTTTTTGTCTTTCGCTGCCGCTTAACCTTTTTATCTCGTTTAAATGAAACTCTTTTTCCGCCAGACGTTCTTTTTCTATCAATTTTTCAAAATATTCAACATATTCTTTTACTGTCTTAAATTTATACAACATATACTCCTATAGCATAAAATATTATTAATAATGATACCAGATTTATACCATAAAATAGCCTTTTTGAAAAAAATGCAAAAACACTTCCCAATATAAAAAACAGCCCGAACCATAAAGGGATTTTCACCGTTACAAAGTAATCTCCAAAATGAAGAAACTTTTCTAAAACAGAATCGAACACTCCCCCGAAACCTATCATATGAAGAAAAATTTCAAAAGGATAAAACAGGGTAAACAGTATGTTTATAACGGGAGAAAAAAGCTGGTATAAATTGAAGTTTCCGAAAAACATATGCGAAACAACAAACATATTCAAAAACATATAAAAACTCAAAATAACAGAATTTATAAACGTAGGCCTGTAATATCTGAAAAACAGATAAATATAAAACACCCCCAATATACTCAAAAAATAGCCGAGACTGAAAACTTTACTTCCGAATATTATTAAAGAAAGAAAAAATACTGTAATCAATACTTTCAGGGAAAAAGGGTTTTGAAGATTGTAAGCATATAAAAACACAACAATTTCAAGTATATACGCCCTGATAAGAGAAGGCGGAAATCCTGTAATATAAAGATATAAAAATTCAATAACAAAAACAGCCGCGGCCAAATCCGCAAATCTGTTCCGGTATGGAAAACGTGTTTGAAACAGTTTATAAAACGGAGTCAAAAAAACATACAAAAACACGGACAAAAAACCTAAATGCAGACCGCTTAACGCTACTAAATGCGAAACACCCAGAGTGCTCAGCTCCTGCCTCGTTTTATGACTGATACTTTCTCCCAAAAACAGAGCCTTAAAAATATCTGCCGTTTCTTTTCTCAGATGCTGTTTTTCTATATATTCGTCAGCCTTTGAAACCGGCAGAAGTTTAATATTAAAACTCGGAGCATAAAAGGTAAACATGAAACCGCTAAAAGCTATATTAGACGTTATAATGCTTAAAGAGAGTTTTTCATTTAACAGATTTTTTAAATCTTCTTTGGATGTTGTATAAAAACTGAGCGTCCTGTTTCTAAGCTTCAAAACATAATAATCGCCTCTTTTCCCTTGTTTTTTATATTGATTAACCACATTTGCGTTTATATTTTGAACCTTATGATATTTAAAATCAAGATAGTTGAAAAAAGAGATCTGGAATCTGACCGTTATAAGAATAACAGCAGCCAAAATTAAAAATTTATTTTCTGAAAAATATCGCGTAATTTTAAAATATACCGCAAAAAGCGGCGGTTTTAATCTATCTGATTTTGACAAAATCTCCATATATCATTCTCTATTCCCTAAATGGAAGGTATTTCTATCTGAGCCTCGCTCATTTGAATTTCCTGTACTTCACTGACTTTATCTGTAAACAGTACATAATTCTTATGAAACAGCATTTCGACTGTGCCCGTCGGCCCGTTTCTCTGTTTACCGATGATTATTTCGGCGTCTTCAACTTCTTTTTCTTTAAACTCTATCTGAACGGCTTTTCCCTGCTCCATTGCTTCTTTTTGTTTCTGCTTCGCCTCCATCGCTTTATAAACGTCGTCTCTGTATATAAACATGATTATATCGGCATCCTGTTCAATTGCGCCTGATTCTCTAAGGTCGCTCAGCATCGGCCTTTTGTTAGGTCTGCTTTCAAGTGAACGGTTAAGCTGTGAGAGCGCAATAATAGGTATCTGAAGCTCCCTTGCCAAAAGTTTCAGGCTTCTTGAAATTTCAGCAATTGCCAGATGCCTTTCTTTTAAATCCGAATTGATAAGCTGAAGATAATCCACTATTGCCAAAGAGAGTTCCGGATTTTGAATTTTAAGCTTTCTGAGTTTTGCTCTGATGGTATGAATATTTACATTACCTTCGTCATCTACAAACAGCGGTTTTTCGCTTAATTCGTCTGCAACAGCCGTAAGCTTGCTCCATTCATTGTCATCGAGATTCCCCCTTCTTAAATCCTGAAGCGGTATTTTCCCGGCTGAGCTCAGCATTCTAAGCATCAGCTGATCAGCCGGCATTTCAAGTGAAAATATTGCCACGCCCTTATTCTGTTTTAATACATTTAAAGCAAGATTTAAAGCCAAAGCCGTTTTACCCATAGAAGGTCTTGCGGCTAAAATAATCAGATCACCTTCTCCAAAACCGCTTGTCATTCTGTTAAGTTCAACGTAACCCGTATCAAGTCCCGTTACGATTTTATTCTGTTTGCTTACCTGGGCTTTGATATATTCAAGCGTTTCATCTATAATAACCTGTGAATTTTTAAAGTCTCCGGCAAGATTGGAAGTTGCGATGCTAAAGAGTTTGCCCTGTATTTCTTCTACTTCTTCAATAGCTTTTTTATCGTCTTCCAAAACTGTTTTTTTAATTTCATTGGAAAGATGTATCAGCTCCCTTTTAACCGCAAGATCCTTAATTTCCCTCGCATAAGCTTCGACAGCCTCAATAGGGGCCGTTCCGAGTATTTCCAAGAAAAGCTCTTCATCAAATTTATTCTGTTTAGTAAGATAGTCTCTTAAAAAAATTTCATCAATCGGATAGTCTTTTTTAGAAAGATCCTCCATCGCCGCAAAAATATTCTGATGAAAAGGAAGATAAAAGTCGGAAGGTTTAAGAATAGCCGCCACGTCTTCATATATTTTCCCGTCAAACAATATGGCGCTCAGTATCCCTCTTTCTATATCCAGGTTGTAAAGTTCCACTATTTTTCCTTTTATAGCATTTATGTTAAAATTATAAAAAAAGGTTTTTAATGATTTTAAAAATCACTTATCCTTACAAAGATTCTTTGGCAACATTGCAATACAGAAGTATATATATCCAAACGGATGACAAAGAATTAATAGAAAATCTTAAAGCCACAAAAAACCCTATTGATATTGGTGTTATTTTATCTGAAAACGAAGAAAAATTCAAAATGCTCGAAAACGCAAAAGAAGATTACGAAATTGTAATCGACGAAGTTTTGGCTAATCCTGATTTACGTCTCCATTTTCCCGGTCAGTAGTTTTTAATATGTGTTTTTTAATATGCTTAACGGCATCATACAGGTCCTGAGATTCAAAAAGAGTTTTTAGTTTTGTTCTTTTTTTCTTAGGAAGTGCCCTTATCAGCTCTTTAAGCTCCTCGTCGTTTTTCGCTTTTTTAATCTCTTCGGCATGTTCGCCTAATATTTTAAGAATTCTTTCTTCCGTAATTTCTATTTTTCTAAGCAGCATAAAAATAAAAATAAATGCCATAGAGGCAATACTTAGCCCTACGATATATATCATAGTAGTTGCGCTCATTCGCTCTCCTTTTTTACTTCTTCCAAAAATCTCTCAAGCAGTTCGCTTTCTCTATATTTGCCTATTATTTCGCCTTTTTTAATAATAAGCCCGTAACCTTTGCCGCAGGCAATCGCAACATCCGCTTCTTTTGCTTCGCCTATGGCGTTAACCACACAGCCCATAACCGCAAGATTAAGAGGTTTTTTTATATTTTTGGTAGCTTCCTCAACAGCTTCAACAATAGGAGGAAGGTCTACTTCTATCCTCCCGCAGGTAGGACATGAAATAATATTGACCCCTTCTTTTGAAAGTCCTAAATCTTTTAATATCGCTTTGCCTACTTTTATCTCCTCTTCAAGCTCTCCGGTTATTGATACCCTCATAGTATCGCCTATACCTTCCAGAAGCAAAGCGCCAAACGCAGCAGCGCTTTTAATAGTTGCATGAAATTTGGTTCCGGCTTCGGTTACACCCAAATGAAAAGGATATTCGACAAGAGGTCTTAACATTCTGTACGCTTCAACCGTTCTTTGAACGTCGCTGGCTTTTAGTGAAACTTTTATATCCCTGAAATCAAGATCTTCAAGAAATTTAATATGCCATAAAGCAGACTCAACCATGGCTTTAGGCGTCTGGCCGTATTTGTTTTCAAGATGTTCTTCAAGGCTTCCGGCATTAACACCTATTCTGATAGGAATATTTCTCTGTCTGCATGCATCGACAACTGCTTTTACTCTTTCTTTTCCGCCTATATTTCCCGGATTAATACGAAGAGCGTCTACCGCTTCAGCGGCTTTAAGTCCCAGCTTGTAATTAAAATGTATATCCGCTACAACCGGAAGGGGAGAGTTTTTTTTAATTTCTTTTAAAGCGTTTGCGTCTTCCTCATCCAAAACTGCCACCCTGACGATATCAGCACCCGCAAAATAAAGCCTGTTAATCTGCTCAAGAGTAGCTTTTATATCTTTTGTTTTTGAATAGGTCATAGACTGCACCGAAATAGGAGCATCTCCTCCTATTTCGACGTTTCCGACTTTTATTTTCCTTGTTGGATATCTGCTTATCAAAATTAGACCTTTTTTGTGCGATTATATCAAACTTTTTTGAAATGATATATAAATTCAGTGTTTCCTTCTTTTCCTTTAATACTAGACTCTTCTTTTCTTATCAGCTCCCAGCCCAGCTTTTTACATTCATTTTCAAAATTAATCATAGCAGATTCTACAGCCTTCATATCGGTTACAACGCCTTTTTTATCTCTTTTGGCCTCTCTTCCGACTTCAAACTGCGGTTTAAAAAGAAGTATAATGTCTTTTTTTGCCAGTGTATCTATTTTATCAGTAATTTTAAGCAGTGAAATAAAACTGACGTCACTCACAATAACGTCAAATTTTTCATTATATACAAACTCTCTTATATCGGTATTTTCATAAAGTTCTATTTTATGGTTGTCTCTAAGCGTTTTATGAAGCTGACCGCTTCCTACATCCACACTTACTACCTTTTTAGCACCCGCTTCCAAAGCAACCTGCGTAAATCCTCCGGTACTTGAACCTATATCCAACACATACTTGTTTTCAAAAGTAATATTGTATTTTTCAAGATAGTTTTTCAGTTTATATGCGGCTCTTGAAACGTATCCGTCATTTTGCACAACTTCAATTTTATCGTTTTCGTCAATTTTAAATGACGGTTTTTTAATGATTTTATCATTAACTTTTACATATCCGCTCTTTATAATTTCCTGCGCCTTGTTTCTGCTAAATGTATATTCATTTGTTACCAAATACTGATCAAGCCTCATTATTTTCACTTTTTTTAGCAAATTTTAACAAAAATTATTCACATATTCACATTATTTGCTATAATAATCGAAACTAAAAAAAGGAGAAAAAATGGGATTTAGCGGATTCATAGCAATTTCTATGTGCGTTATTGCGACAGGAATTATTCTTTCAATAGTTGCGGGTGCAGTTAAAAAAGCACAATAATAATTCTTCTCCCTTTTACGGGATCAGCCCAGTAAATCTTTTAACGATTTTAACGGTTCTTTATTTTCATAAATAATTTTATATACTTCGTTTGCTATCGGCGTATAAACTTCGTTCAGTTTTGCCAGTTTATAAATCGCTTTTGTTGTATACACCCCTTCAGCCACTTCTCCAAGTTCATCCAATATATCATTAAGAAGTTTTCCTTTGGCAAGATTAAGTCCTACCCTGTAATTACGGCTCATAGTGGAATTTGCTGTCAAAAACAGATCTCCCGAACCGGCCACACCTAAAAAAGTGTCTTTTCTTGCTCCGAACTTTTCTCCGAATCTGTCCATTTCCACAAGTCCTCTGGCTAAAAGCGCGGCTTTTGCATTAGACCCCAGATTCAGCCCTTCGCATATCCCGCCGGCTATGGCTATCACGTTTTTATATGCTCCGGCAACTTCTACGCCTGCCACATCGTCATCGATATATATTTTTAAAAATGTAGGGAAAAATGTTTTAAATTGTTCAGCCAAATCCGTATTTTTAGAAGCGATTACAAGAGCCGTAGGCTTGTTTTCCCTGACTTCTTTTGCGAAAGAAGGCCCTGAAATAAAAGCGAGATTGTCAGGAGACACATATTCTTCAAAAATTTCATTTAAAAATTTGAGTTTTTCGTTATCTATTCCTTTGCTGGCTACGAGTATTTTTTTCTCAGAAAGATCAACTTTTTTTAAAAAATCTTTAATCGACTGAGCAGCAATAGCTATTAAAATATATTCATTTTCCAGCGCTTTGTCCAAATCAGCGAATCCTTCAATGTTTCTTTTCGTCCTTGAGGTGATTACTGCATCAGGTACCATCTGTTTAATTGCATAATATAAAGCGCTCCCCCAGGCTCCCGCACCTATAACGGATATCATATCATACCTCCGTGTTGAAATAGTTCAAGATCATTTTTAAATCTTTCAATTTCTTCTACGTCTCCGACTACAACCAAAATATCGCCCTCGTCTATTTTATGGTTATAACCTTTTGTAACAAACTGTACGTTGTCTGAAAGCTCTTTGTCAACAATACCTATAATTAACAGATTGTATAACGAAGAAATATCTTTAAATATGTCTTTAATATATTTACCTTCTAAAAAAGAATTAGGAGGTATCACTATTTCAGCAAAAGAAAGCTTGTTGTCCTGAAAAATTATTTCTTCTATAACTTTCAGGGTTAAAGGCTTTTTCAGTATAGTCATAATTCTGTTTGCCGTAACTTCGTAAGGATTTATCAGTTTGCTAACTCCTGCAAGTCTGTATTTGTATTCATTGTCTTTGTCTGCAACTTTCGCGATTATCTTTTTATCAGGAAACAGATCTCTTAACGTAAGACATAAAAACAGGTTTTTATCTTCATCATGAAGAACAGCTATAGCTATATCAAACTCTTCTATTTTAGCAATTTCATCATCGTCAATATTGTGAAGCTTTACTACGTCGTAAAGCTTTTCCCTGGCTCTTGCTTCTTCTTTTTCATCCAAAACCACAATAACGATATCTTTTTTATTTAAAAATCTCGCTACTCTTTCCCCAAAATCGTCAAATCCGAATATAGCTATTCTCATATACTACTCTTTTCAATCTGATATTTAAAGTAATTCACACTCACACTGTAACCCATTACAACCAGAATATCGCCTTCTTCAAGTTTTAAATCAAAAGGAGGGTTAAAATAAAAATGGCCTTTTTCAATCTGCAAGGTCTCATTAAGAAGTGGAGACTCGTTCCTTTTTAATACCCCGAACAGAATAATTTTATACTTGTCAAAATCAATTTCTCCTACAAGTTTACCGTCAAGAATAGAATCTTTAATAACGATAATTTCATCAATAATAGCATTTCTTCTTTCAGTTAAAATCGCATCAATCACTTCAAAAGTAATAGGATTTCCTATATATTCCGCAGTCAGTAAAGCGGTAACGGTAGACGGAACCACTACGTGATTCGCTCCCGCTTTTTTTATTTTGCTTACGTTTCTTTCGTCATTTGCCAGTGCAATAATTTCAGCTCCTTTGCTGTAAGCTTTTACACTTAATACGATAAATGAATTACTGATGTCGTTATTTGTAAGTACGAATATTTTTGATATTTTGCTGAAATCAAGCACCTGCAAAAATGTCTTTTGTGTAATATCGCCTTTTAATGTGATATACCCTTTATGGTTAGATTTTTCAACTCTGTCTTCATCCATATCCACCACAACAAAATCTATATTGTCTTTTTTAAATCTTTCTGCAAGAATTTCCGCTTCGTTAGAATATCCGCATATTAGATATACATCTTCCATATGTTTTATTTTTCTCAAAACCCTGTCCGCTTTAAGTTCATTCAGTTTTTCCGTAAAAGCGGAAGCTATAATTGATGTGGAGAATGAGATAAATCCGATACCCACTACAATCAAAAACATGGTAAGAACTTTACCTTCCTGGGTAACCGGGGTAATATCTCCGTAACCGACGGTGGAAATGGTAATTAAAGACCAGTATATCGCATCGAATATTGTTTCGATTTTAGGATTTATGTGCGCTTCAAAAACATATATGACAGCACCGCCTATAAACGTTACGAAACCTACAGCCAGCAATAATATTGTAAGTTCGAATTTTTTACTCGCTAAAACCTCTATAAACGTATTAATACTTCTCGTATATCTTAATATCTTAAATAGTCTGAAAATAACAAAAATTCTTAGTATTCTTAAACTTCTGAATCCTGGAAGAATTGCAAGAAAGTCTATAATTGCAAAAGGGGATTTAATATATTCCCATTTTTTCAAAAATGCTTTTTTTATTACGTTTTTAAGAGAAAACTCCCGTTCTAAAAAAGTCGATTCTTCATACTCTTCTATAATGATTTTATGCGTGTCGTTATATACCCAAAGCCTTATAAGATATTCTATCGCAAATATAAAAGTTACAACGTAAAAGTCAAACTCTTCAACCCACGGATTAAGATCGTGCTTAATATCATATAAAAGTATGCCAACGCTTGTAATAACCAAAAAAAGCATAAAAAAATCAAAAAATTTCTTTGGCGTATAATCGTCATCGTTCATTAAACGCCTGAAAAAGCCTTTGATTTTTTTATATCTGGTATTACTGTCAATATAAAAAGCAAAAGCCACAAGGGCTTTTACAATGAATTCTTTCAATCTCAAGACAGCTTGCTTTTAAGTATTTTATTTACAACTTGAGGATTTGCTTTTCCGCGGCTCGCTTTCATAACCTGTCCGACAAAGAAACCGAACAGTTTGTCTTTACCTGCTTTATATTCAGCAACTTTATCTTCATTTGCCGCCAAAATTTCATCAACCATTTTTTCTATGGCGCTTTCGTCGCTTACCTGTTTCAATCCGAGTTTATCTATTGCGACATCAACTTCTATTTCTTCTTCCATTAATAAATCAAGCACTTTTTTACCTCCTGCGCCGCTTATGGTGTTATCTTTAATTCTTAATATAAGTTTTGCTAATTTTTCACTGCTTACAGGAGAATTTTCTATTGCATATCCGGCTTTATTCAGTCTTCCTAAAAGCTCGACTGCCAGCCAGTTGTTAGCCATAACAGGTTCACATCCTCTTTCAACAAGATCTTCAAAATATGCAGCAAGTTCAGGTTCTGACGTCAGAACTCCTGCATCATATTCTTTTAGACCGAATTCTTTCATGTATCTTTCTTTTTTCTCATCCGGAAGTTCCGGTATTTTCACATCAAAAAACTCATCCGGAACAACAAGAGGCAGTAAGTCAGGATCCGGAAAATATCTGTAATCTGCAGACTCTTCTTTTCCTCTCATACTTCTTGTTTCGCCCGTTTTAGAATCAAACAGTCTGGTTTCCTGTACTACTTCATCTTCGTATTCGTCATATTCATACGCCTCAATATGTCTTTCAATTTCATACTCTATTGCCTGTTTGATAAATCTGAATGAGTTGATGTTTTTAATTTCAACTCTTGTACCGAACTCTTTTTGGCCTTTAGGTCTTACAGATACGTTGGCATCACATCTGAATGAGCCTTCCTGCATATTCGCATCACTGATTCCAAGGTATTTGACAATAGCGTGAAGTTTTTTAAGATAAGCAATAGCTTCATCGCTGCTTCTCATATCCGGTTCGCTGACTATTTCAAGAAGCGGCGTCCCGGCTCTGTTTAAATCAACTTTACTTACATCGCCGTCATGTATGTTTTTACCGGCGTCTTCTTCAAGGTGCGCTCTTGTAATACCTATTTCTTTCGTTTCACCGTTAACTTCTATGGTTAAACTTCCTTTACCTACGATAGGAATCTCAAACTGGCTTATCTGGTATCCTTTTGGAAGGTCTGGATAAAAATAGTTTTTTCTTGCAAAAATAGATTTTTTATTAATTTCGGCATTTACCGCTTTTCCAAACATTACGGCTTTTCTGACAGCCTCTTTATTTAATACAGGAAGAGCTCCCGGCAGTCCCAAACACGTCGGACACGTATTGGTATTAGGCGTATCTCCGAAACTGGTGGCACAGTTACAGAAAATCTTTGTTTTAGTATTTAACTGAACGTGAACTTCAAGACCTATTACAACTTCATAATTTTTGCTCATTAATTCTCCTTATTTTTATATTTCATTAACCCTTCTCAACTTCACTACTAACCTACTTACCTACTCCACTACAAATTTATAACCGTTTTTATGAAGGGCTCTTTTAATAGCCTCCTGATGCTCAAGACCTCTTGTTTCAAGAGCTATTGTCACGTTTGCATCTCCGATAGCAAGATTAAGATCCGTTCTGTCATAACCTATTTGCACTATATTCGCTTTTTCAGCCGCAAGTATTTCAGTCAGTCTTTGAAGAGCTCCCGGTTTATCAACCAGTCTGATAATCAGTTTCATTTTCCTGTGTGATTTTAACAAACCTTTTTCTATAATCAGATTAATCATTGTCACATCGATATTACCGCCGCTCAGCACAACTCCTACTTTTTTAGGAGCTGTAAATTTAATCTTATGATGCAGTAAAGCCGCTACTCCCACAGCTCCTGCGCCTTCTACGACAACTTTTTGTCTTTCCATTAAAAACAGAATCGCATTTGCGATTTCTTCATCATCAACCTCAACAATGTCATCAACCACTTCTTTTACAAGTTTAAACATTTTAGGATTGGTATCCCTTACCGCTATACCGTCAGCAATCGTTTTCACAAAAGTGGTGTCCTGAACGCTTCCGCTTAAGAAGCTCAGTCTCATAGCCGGCGCACCCTCCGCGGTAACTCCGATGACTTTTATATGGGGATTGATCTGTTTTACCGCGCTTGCAATTCCGCTGATTAAACCGCCTCCTCCTATAGGAACGATAATATAATCAAGCTCAGGCACCTGTTCCAGCATTTCTATTCCGATTGTTCCCTGTCCTGCAATAACTTTATCGTCTGCAAAAGGATGAATAAACTCAAACCCTTTTTTTTCGGCCAGTTTTACCGCATACTCATAAGCTTCGTCATAATTATTACCTGCAAGTACGACTTCTCCTCCGAATTCTTTAACGCCCGTTACTTTTGTAAGCGGCGTAGCTTCAGGCATTACGATTATAGCCGGCACGTTAAAATAATTAGCACTGAAAGCAACACCCTGCGCATGATTTCCGGCACTTGCGGCAATAACGCCTTTTTTTCTTTTTTCTTCCGGAATAGAAGCTATTTTATTAAAAGCCCCTCTTAATTTAAAAGCCCCGGTAATCTGTAAGTTCTCTTTTTTAAGGTATATTTCGTTTCCGACTTTTTGCGAAAGTATAGGAGCATACGCAAAAGGTGTTTTATAAACTACTTTTTTTATTCTTTTGTGAGCCTGTTTTATTTCTTCAAAAGGTATCATAACAATCCTTCTTTCTTACATCTGATATGATCAACCATTATACATCTGTCCTCAACATAAAACACACCGGCTTCTTCGGCGATTTCTTTAGATTTCTCATTTACAACGCCTTCTTGAAGAAAAACACATTTTATTCCCGGCAGCTTTACCGCTTTTTCCACAATAGGAGGCGTATCTTCCCCTTTACGGAAAATATCTACAATATCTACTTCAAAATCAATTTCATCAAGACTTCTGTAAACCTTTTCACCTAAAATTTCTTCTTCTCTCGGATAAACAGGAATTATTTTATAACCGTTCTCCTGCATATATTTTGCAACCTGATTAGATGCTCTGTGTTCTTTTGGAGAGAGCCCTACCACAACTATCGTTTTCGCGTTTTTTAAGACTTCGCATAAATTTTTATCGCTTTTTTTGGCGCTTGGAAGCTCACAGGCATTCATTTTGTACCTTTTTTAACAAAATTATAGCAAAAAATGCCCAAAACACTTGATTTTTGGTAAAAAAAAAGAGTAAAATTTTTTGTACCCAACTAAAAAGGAGGAAAAATGAAAAAGTCAGAATTAATCGCAGCGGTAGCAGAAAAGTCAGGTCTTAGCAAAAAAGATGTAAACGCAGTTATAGATGCTACTATCGAAGCAATGGAAGAAGCTCTAAAAGCAGGTAAAAAAGTTAGTTTTATCGGATTCGGAAGTTTTGAAGTTGTAACAAGAGCTCCAAGAGTAGCTAGAGTTCCTGGTACTAACAGAGAAGTTAAAATCCCTGAAACTAAATCTGTAAAATTCAAAGTTGGTAAAAAATTAAAAGAACTTTTAAATAAATAAGTTCTTTTTTTCTTTTTTATTTAATCATTTAACTTTCTTAATATAAAATCAAAAATCTTTTTATCAGTTCTTGAATTTTAAATAAATTATCGATATAATTTCAATCCTTGCCGGCGTGGCGGAACTGGTAGACGCGTCGGACTCAAAATCCGATGGGCTCTGCCCATGTGGGTTCGAGTCCCACCGCCGGTACCATTACTTATTTAATTTTAACCCTGTTTTAAAAAATTGTTAATTTCTTCATCCCTACCGAATGTTTTTATGTATTTCTCAATT